>Ga0153921_1000618_pt1 | contig 17835 bp, 17 predicted proteins | sample TSNJ005MetaG_FD_104691 | JGI IMG/M metagenome (GOLD analysis project Ga0153921, IMG submission 104691) | Attine ant fungus gardens microbial communities from New Jersey, USA - TSNJ005 MetaG | ecosystem: Host-associated > Fungi > Mycelium > Unclassified | place: USA: New Jersey, Brendon T. Byrne... | reverse complement strand
TGCTGGTCACCGGCATCTACGACCGCCGTGCGCGGCAGTTCCTGGGCATGCCGAAGATGATGGAAGCGATCGGCGTGGTCGCCCCGCCGTCTCCGCCGCTCAGTGCGGCCGCCGAAGCGCTGCTGGCCGCCGATGCGGCGTTGAAGCAGGACGATGCCTAAGCCTCAGGGAGCCGCCACCGGCATCGTGGGCTGTCCGCGCGATACGACCTGGGTACGCCCTCCCACGTGCAGCACGTACTCGAATGACTGCCGCATGCGGCTGTACGCGCCACCATCCGGTACGCCGTAGTTGGCGCCCACGCTGAGGGTATGCCGTCCCGGCGGCAACGGCTTGAGCATCACCCAATACCCATCGGCGGCAGCCAGCCGAGAGTGTTCGTCATCGGCATCCATGCGGAAGCAGCCTTCGCTGCGGACCCGATGCCTGCGCATGTCGCCCAATGGCTGGCCGTCCAGCAGCACCACCGCACTGATCAGGTAATCGTTGTTGACCGCCGCCCCGGCCTGCAGCTCCTTGCAGGACACACGCTCATCCACCTGGTTGTGCGCCATGTTGATGATCGGTAGTAACAGGTACTTGCCGGCCGGCACCACGCATTCGCGATGTGGCCGGAAACGGCCATTGGTGCCGGCCAGGTTCCAGACCGGGCCTTCCTGGCCCAGGTCACACACACGCCCATCCGGGTCGAGATAGGGCGCGCCACCCTGGCCATCGGCCCACCGCCACCACCGCGCGGTCCATTCGGCCAACGAAACGCCGCCCACTGGTTCACGCGTCAGCGGCGAAGGCGCCGCCGTGTCCGCACTGAACGCCGGCACGGCGGCCAGCAGCACTGCCATCGTAGCGCCGCCACGGCGCAGCCAGCCCTGGATTCCCTTCCGCATCCCCACTCCATCGTCCCTGGCGGCCACCCTGCGTGACCGGCTTCCGCGCCACTGTACCGTGACCAACTACACCTTCGGCATGTTCTTGGTCACGCAATGGATGCCGCCACCGCCGCCGGCAATCGCGTCGATATCCACCTGCTCGATCACGCGGCCCGGATACATGTCTTCCAGCAGTTCACGGCAGAAGCCATCGGCTTCGTCGTCACCGAACTGCGGCGCGACCACGGCGCCGTTGATCGGCAGGTAGTTGATGTAGCCCATGGCCAGATCGTCGTTGTCGCGGGTATGCACGTTGTCGCGCCCGTCCAGGGGCGGCGGCAGTGTGTGCACCTGCAGCCGGCGGCCATCGGCGTCGGTGGCCCCGCGCAGGATGTCCAGGTGCTCGCGGGTCAGATCGTAATCGTAGGACTCCGGATCATTGTCCAGGTTGGCGATCACCACGCCCGGCCGCACGAAGCGGGCATAGAAGTCCACGTGCGCATCGGTGATGTCCTTGCCGGCGATACCGGGCAGCCAGATCACCTTGCGCAGGCCGAGGTGGTGTTTCAGCTCCGCCTCGATATCGGCGCGCGACCCGTCCGGATTGCGGTTGCGGTTCACCCAGCAGCTCTCGGTGAGGATCGCGGTACCGTGGCCATCGACTTCGATGCCGCCGCCCTCGCCCACCAGGTCGCTTTCCAGCAGCGTGGCGCCGGTCACCTGCGCCAGCCAGGGCGCCACCGCACCATCGTTGCGTGCGCTCTGCTTGCCGCCCCAGCCGTTGAAGTTGAAGTCGACCAGGCCCAGACCGCCCTGGCCATCGGTGACGAAGCACCCGCCGTAGTCGCGCACCCAGATGTCATCCAGCGGCACCTCGAGGAACTCGATGTTGTCGCGGCCGCAGCGGTCCTGCGCCTGCTTCAACTGCGCCGGGCGGCACAGCACGCTGACCGACTGGTGGCGGGCGATGGTACGGGCCAGGCGGGCCACGGCGGCGTTCACCGCATCGGCCTGCGCGCCCCACACCCGCGGCTGCGCGGCGAAGGCCAGGAAAACGCGCTCCTGCGGGCCGTGCTCGTCCGGCATGCGCCAGACGCCCGCACCCGGCCCCGCTGCGGACACGCGGCCCGGCAGCCCGGCCAGGCCGAGCGCGGCCAGGCCGCCAAGGCCGGCGGCGCCCGCCAGTTGGGTGAGGAAGTGACGACGGTTGGTCATGACAGGCTCCATGGCCGGTGTGGGATGGGCGCTATGCTGCGCTTGCCCATCCATAAGAACAAACGATAGATTCAGCCATCAACTGAACAGTTTTACTTATCTGAAATGCTCAAACACTGGCCACCGCTGAACGCCCTGCGGGGTTTCGAGGCCGCCGCCCGCCTGGGCAGCTTCCACCGGGCGGCCGAGGAACTGCATCTGACCCAGTCGGCCATCAGCCAGCAGATCCGGGGCCTGGAGGCGTCGCTGCAGCAGCCGTTGTTCTTCCGGCAGGGCCGCAGCGTCACCCTCACCGACGCCGGCATCGACCTGCTGGAAACCACCCAGTCCCTGCTGCGGCAGCTGGCCAGCGGAATCCGCCGACTCGATCAGTACCGCAAGCCGAATCAACTGATCGTCAACACCAGCCCGGCCTTCGCCCGCCATTGGCTGGTGCCGCGCCTGGCCAGCTTCCACCGCCTGCATCCCGATGCCGACCTGTGGCTGCTGACCAGCGAGGATGCACCGGACATGAGCACGCAGACGCTGGACGTGGCGGTGCGTGACGACCTCGACTCACAGGCGCAGTGCCAGCATCGCGTACTGCTGCAGGACCGTCTCTATCCAGCCTGCCATCCGGCGCTGCTCGCCACACCGGTACACGAACGCCTGACCCTGCATGGCGAGCGCGAAATGGACTGGAGCCAGTGGCAGGTACAGGGCGGCGCCGATGTCGGCCAGCGCCGCGAGGGCATGAACTTCTCCGAACCCGGGCAGCTGCTGGATGCCGCCTGCCAAGGGCTCGGTATCGCGCTGGTCAGCGAGCTGCTGGCCGCACGCGCCTGCGAACAAGGCCTGCTGCACCCCCTGGATGAGGCACGCGTGCGCGGCCCGCGCTGGAGCTGGCTGGTGCACGAGGACAGCACAGCCGATCCGCTGGTAATCAGTTTCTGTGAGTGGTTGCAAGTGAGGCTAACAAACGAAAAACAGTTATGACATATTGAAGGCGACGGTCACCAGATCAACCGGAGAACACCACCAAGGAAGCAGCCATCAACCAAAAATATTAATCTAGCCACCCCACACCACCAGCGCCAAATTATCTCACCCACGCAAGCCAATCAGAACAATCAAAATTTGCAAGCAGGAAGCTAGCCATGTCGAAACAAACAGCTTTGAACGGAATCATCCGTGCATATCAAGAACATCAAGACCTACTAATATTCGCCCTGATCGGACAAACAGGCAGCGGATGCACAACGGCGGCCAATCTACTCACCTCAGAATTTGACGATGACTTGGCGCGCCCGGACATCTCGGATTTCAGACCCAGTGATAACGGCTCGATCTCCCACATCGCGGAGAATAAGAAGAATCTCATATCAATCGATTTCGCGAAGAAGAATTGGCAAAAATTCTCCGCGATCTCCGTTTCGACCCTTATATTTTCATTCATCGCATCTCATTCACCGACAAAGAACGAACTTTCAAAGTGCCTCGGCAAGGCCGCAAGTGAAATTGAGATAGATTCAATCATAAAGTCAGTAGCCACAGCAAGAAAGAGTTGCGCCGGACTCTTCTCTTTAATTCAAACAAGCAATCCTCCAAAACTAACCAAATCAAACTGCACAGAAAAAATAAAGAATCAAGCAACAATAGTCCTTCCCGACATCGTCGCATCCCTCAGAATGGAGCTCAAGGAAAAGTACAGCAACATATTTCAAATAATTGGGAACAACATCAGATCTTCTGGAAACCCTTGCCAGCAAACCCCCTCAGTAGACTCAATGTTCGACCTGCCGAAGAGAATTGTAAGAATCATTGAAATAATTAGAGAAACCGACAAGAAAAGCCAAACTCCAACAAGAATCGTAATCGATGCGATACGCAACCCAATGGAGCTCGTATATCTCAGGGACCGATACGCACAACTCTATGCGGTCGCAATCACAACTGAAGACTCGGACAGAAGAGACCGACTCAGATCACTGAACATTACAGATGAAAAGATAAATGAAATAGATGCAATTGAATATTCCAGCAAGCACAACCCCTACTCAAGTCACTCAAAACTAATCAACCAAGATATCGCCGGATGTCTACAGAAATCAGATATATTCATCAATAATCCAGGAGACTCAGAGAAATCAATATCCGACAAAAAGCTAAAGCTTAAAGAACTCTACCAGCAACTTATTAGATACTACTCGCTCGCTCTAAGGCCTGGCTTAGTAACCCCTAGACGAGACGAAAGATGCATGCAAGTTGCATTTACAGCGAAAGCAAATAGCGGCTGCATTTCCCGGCAAGTTGGCGCGGCAGTTGCGGATAGCCAACATGTAATTCGGGCGATTGGCTGGAATGATGTCGCGCGCGGGCAAACACCATGCGCTCTTCGAAGCGTTGATGAGCTACTTGAAACCTCAAGAAGCACTGCGTACAGCGACCTTGAACACTCCAACGACGAACTACGATCTCATATAAAAGAGAAGTTCAAGAGGCGATCAACGCTTGCAGACAACGGATTGCCATGTCCATTCTGCTTTAAGGACGCCGCGAATGAATCAATATTGAGCAAGAAAACGGATCCCGAAACCAAGCTCAAAGGAAATAATCAAGTTCATACCCGCTCATTACATGCAGAGGAAAATGCATTTCTCCAGCTAATCAACGGGGGCAGCTCCATCCGAAATGGGTATCTTTATACAACAGCCAGCCCGTGCGAGCTTTGCTCAAAAAAAGCCTATCAGCTCGCAATTAGCGAAATAATATACATTGACCCATACCCTGGCATATCGGTGAGCCAGATAATAATGAGCGGAAGCACCTCCTCGAGGCCAACACTGAGACTGTTCAGTGGCGCCGTCGGCAAGGCATACCACCGCCTTTACGAGCCAATGATTCCCATAAAGGACGAGATTGAAGTGCGCACAAGCCCAAACTGAGGACGTCCGATGCCCGAGGGGGCGGGGCAATCCAATCCGCCTCCTCCCGCCCCTCCACTACTGCGACTCAAGAGATCAAAGCCAACCCTGCTCGATCGCCTACCGTGCCGCCGACCGCGCGGCCACACCGATCACCTTGGCCGGCATCCACATGCCTGGCATCCAGCCGCTGGCGGCCAGGATCGCCTTCGGGTTGTCCTGCTGGATCAGCGCACGCACCGCGTCACGCTTGTCCTTGGCCTGCAGGTAATAGGCCTTGGCAATGCGGTAGCCCACCCAGTACCCGAGGTCATAGGGCTCCTGCGAACCGGGCTTGTAGTTGTACAGCCACGGCGACAGATCGGTGCTGTCCACATCCAACGCGAAGGCGCTTTCGATATGCACTTCCCGACCACGGGTCCAGGCGGCGTGGCGCCCGTTGCCGACGTTGCCGGAAATCAGCTCGGCGATGAATTCGGCGATGCCTTCGCCCAGCGAAACACGCAGCACCGTCGCATGCGGGTCGCCGGGCTCGAAATCGGTCAGGCCGGTCTGCTGGATGTGCACGTACTCGTGGGCGATCACGTGCACGAAGCGGTCCTGCACGTTGGGATTCATGAAATCGGCTGCACACAGCGCTTCCAGGCCAATGATCACCCCGCTCTTCGAAGTCAGCCCGACCGGCCGACCCCGGCCGACCGCAATGGTCACCGGCGGAAACGCGGCCTGCGGGTAGATCGCCTGCAGGTTGCCGAACACCTGCACCAGGCGCTGCTTCACCGCCGGCAGCTCCGCCAGGCAACTACGGCCCTGCGCATACACCTCGGGCTGGCTGGCAATGGCCTCGGCAATGCGCTCGGGCGTGACCCGGCGCGCCTTCGACAGTTCACCCAGGCCCGTACTGCCTTCGGCCAGGTAACCGGCCAACTGGGCGACGCTGGGCTTGCCGCCGGTGCTGTCGTAGAGCGCGTAGAAGCGGCTGGCATCGGTGGTGAGGATCTGCGGTCCCGACGGAGTACCCGCCGACGCCACACCGACCGCCCCGGCACAGGCCAGGGCAAGCAGGCAACGCAGGAAACTGGACATCGCTCCGTCCTTGGTGGAGTGCATGCGAAGCGCGCAATCTACCACTCCGCCCCGGCCGCCGCAGCGGGCACATGCAGGCCCTTCGGGGCTGTGCCAGACTCACTCTGGCACCTGCCATGGATGATGGAGCACCGCACGATGATGATCGTTCCCGCGTACTGGGCCGAGGCCCGCCTGCAGGCCCGTTTCCGTGGCCGGCCGGTGGTCGTGCGCCGCTTCGGCTGGTCCGATGAGGGACCTGCCCAAGCCCAGGCCCACGCCCACGCGCGTGCTCATGAAGCTCTCAACGCCATCACCGCCGGGCAGCCGCTTCCGCGTCGCGAAGTGCGCAGCAATTACGGTGTGGAGGGCGTGCCGATCCGCGAGCAGATCGTGCAGCGCGACGGCGATGTCATCATCACCCGCAACAGCTATGGCGCGCTGTGCCTCAACAGCCCCGACGTGCTGTTTGCCGACATCGACCATGCGCAGCCACCGGCCGGATGCGTGATACCGGCCATCGTCGCTGCGGCCGTGCTGCTTGCCGGCGCCGTCATCGGCACCCTGCTCTGGCACTGGCTGGTGGGCCTGGTACTGGGCGTGGCGGCAGTGCTGCTGGTCAACGCGGCACTGCTGATGCGGCGGAAGCAGCGCCTGGCCGCCGCCGGCGGTGCTGAAGGGCTTGCGCTGAAGCGCGTGGACGCCTTCAGCGAACAACACCCCGATTGGCACCTGCGTACCTACCGCACGCCCGCCGGGCTGCGCGTGCTGGCGATGCATGCCACGTTCTCACCGGAGGACGAGCAGCTGCAGGCATTCTTCAAGGCACTGGGCACCGACACCCTGTACGCGCGCATGTGCCGGCTACAGCATTGCTTCCGTGCGCGACTGACACCGAAGCCGTGGCGCGTTGGCCTGAAGTACCGCATCCGGCCGCCGGTGGCCGCGTGGTCAGCCGAACAGGCCAACAATCCGGATCGACTGGCCTGGATTGCCGAGTACGAAAAGAAGAGTGCCGGCTTCGCGGCCTGTGCCTATCTGCGCAGCTTCGGCGACACTTCCCGGGTGCATGCCAAGGCGGAGCATGTGCGCGAACTGCACGATCGCCTGTCGCACGCGCAGGACCGCCTACCGCTGGCCTGAACGCAACGAGCGCTCAGTCCACGCCCTGCACGAACGGCTGCCCTGCCAGGGTAGTGCCCAACCGCATCGCGACCTGCTGCCCGCCCTTTTCGAAGGTCGTTGCGCACTGCTTTCCGCCCTTCTGGCATCCGACTTCCGGAAAGCCCTCAAGTGACTCAGGCGCGCCCTGAGCCGGACTCGCCTGCCACCCTGCTGCATCCATCAGGCGCTTGGCCTTGGCATAAGGCATGCCGGCGACAATGCCCAGCTGCGCCAGTTCGGATGGGAGTGATTGGGCATGCAGGCTCGGCGTCATCACCAGCGCCAACACTGCGGCAACAAGTTTGGACTTCATTGGTGAAACCCATGGCAGACAGCAACAGGCCTGCAGCGTATCGCAGCTTCCGCACGCCATGGCACCCGCATCACATACGGTTACGCAATCGCAACGGCCAATGACACGAGGTCACCCTTCGGATCAGTCAGGTGCTGTTGAGAACCGCCACGGGGGCCTCGCGCGCCGCCCGCCGCGCCGGTACCCAGGCAGCCAGCTGCCCCAGGGCGAACACCAGCCCGACCCCCAGCACCAGGAACCCGGGATCGATGCGAGGTACCTCGTAGTAGCGCGAAACCCAGACATTCAACGCCAATGCCAGCACGCTGCCAGCGAGCGCGCCGACGAAGGTCAGCATCAGATTCTCGATCATGAAGAAGCTGATCACATCGCGCCTGCGGGCACCCAACGCACGTCGTATGCCGATCTGCGGATAGCGCTTGCGGACCCAGAAGCTGGCAAGCCCATACACACCCGTGCCGGTCACGATCAACAGCGAGATGCCGGCGCACAGGAAGATGATCGCCATGGTCTGGTCACGCCGGAAGTATTCCGCACGCAGTTCGCTGAAGCGCTGGACCCGGGGCAGCATCCGGTTCGCTTCGCGCGCGGCCAGCGCATTGCTGGCCGAGTCGAGGACCGCGGAAAGCGCGTCCGGCTCGCTGCGCACCGCATACATCACCCGGGTGCCATCGGGAATCAGCGGCAGCAGCAGGCTCATGTCGTTGTCTCCATCGGTCCGCAGCACCGGCCTGGACAGGGTGTCGACGACCCCGACGATGCGCAATGGATGGATGCCGTCCGTATACAGGTCGCGGCCCACCGCGTTGGCCGAGCCAAACAGATGACGTGCCAGCGCTGCGGAGACGATGGCTTCACTGGCCTTGTAGAGACCGGCGTAATCCTGCGCTGCCTCGGTCTGCACGAATGATGCGGCGGAGAAATCACGGCCTGCGACAAGATGCATGCCCAGTGCCTGCACTGCGCCGGCAGACATCCCATAGACTGCGGGCTCGGCCTCCACGATGCCTGCCGTGTCCTGGCCCTGCACCGGCACGTTGGTGAAACCGACGGTCCAGTTGTGCTGGCTCAACGGCAGCGACTCCGCCGCCACCACGGCCTGGACCCCGGCCACGTTACGCAGCACCTGCATGTCTGCCTTGACCGCAGCGGCGGCATTGGCAGCGGCGCTGCCGACGAACTCGGTTTCGATGATGCCAAGCCCCTGCTCCCGCAGCCCGGTGTCGTAGGCGAGTGTTTCCACGCGCTGCGCAAGCAGGAAGGCGATATTGGTGACGCAGGCGGTGGCGATGATCACCTGCAGCAACAGGATGCCGGCCACCAGCCGGTTCTTCTTCATCGCACGGGCAATCAGCGGAATCTGTGAAACGCTCATTCAGCGGCCTTGATCTGCATGGCGACACGGGTGGATGCCGCACGCAGTGCGGGCAGGACGGCGGCGAACAGGCTGGCGATGCAGGCCAACACGGGCGTGGCGATCACCATGGTCGGGTCGATGACTGCGAGGCTGGCATAGTCTTCCGGCTGCATCCGCACCAGGAACAGGCCAGCCTGTGCGACCAGCAGGCCCACGCCTCCTCCCAGCAACCCGATCATCAGCGCTTCGGTGCACAGCTGCAGGATGATGTCCCTGCGGCGGGCCCCCAACGCACGGCGGACTGCGATCTCATGCGTCCGGCGGACGAAACGGGCGAAGATCAGTGCTCCCATGTTGACCAGGCAGACGGCCAGGAAAGCCAGGCACAGCGCCAGCTGCAACCGCACTTCATCCGGGATGATCCGGCGCTGGACCAGATAGCCGCGCAGGCCGTCCAGGTGCGGGGGCGTCTGCCGATCGAAGCGCCCGCGCGCATGCTGGTCCTGCACGTAGTTTTGCAGGAAGTGCAGGTACGCCTGCTGGCCGGCCGGGTCCGGGATCTCGGCCCAGAGTTGGACCCACGCCGTGCTGGCGTCCACCATGCGGTTCGTCGGCGTGTTGCCCGACCAGCCGTACATGCTGTTGGCAACCCGAAGCTGGAGTTCCACCGCGGTCTGCAGCGGAATGAAGACATCGTCGCGCCCCTTGAAGGGTTCCTGCTGCAGGTCGGTGTGGAAGCGCGGTCGGGGCACCCAGTCAGCGATCACGCCAACCACCCTGAAGGGCTGCCCATCCAGCTGCAGGGTCCGTCCAACCAGGGAGCTTCCATGACCGAGCCGCTGCGCCAGCGTGCGGCTGACCACCACGACCCGGGAGCGCTGCAGATCATCGTCCGCGGACCACCAGCGTCCCTGCAGCACCTCCATGTCGAACATCGCCGCTGCGTCCGCATTGGTGTACTGGCCATCAACGAAGAATGCCGTCGGCGCGCCCGGTTGCGGATCCACCAGCAGCCGGCCCGCAGCCAGTACCGTCTGCCGCTGCGCAGGAGCATTGCGCAGCAGTTCGCTGGCATCGGGCCAGGTCATGGCCACCCGCGGATCCAGCCCTCCCTTGATCTGGTACCCGGCCGGCAGCGGGTCCAGGAAGGGGTGGAACAGTTGCCCGCTGCGCCCTGGCAGCGGGTCCCAGGACATGGCTCGAACAACGGTGAGCATGGTCACGCTGGCGCCGATGCCCAGCCCCAACGCCAGCACCAGTGCCAGCGTCATGCCTTTGGTTTCCAGCAGGCGGGTTCGTGCGAGCCCCAGGTAGTACGTCAGCATCATCATCCTCGACAGCTCAATGGAAGAACTCGGCGACGGTGGGAACGACATCCACCGGTTCGATGCTCAACCACGCCGTGCTGTTCTGCGCGCGTGCCCGGCCCTCGATGAGATGCATCAGGCGGAACCGCGAGCGCTGCACCCGATCGATCGCAGCGCTTGCCTCCTGCGGCGCCCAGCAGCGCGCCAGACCCACCGGAATCTTGTTGCAGTTCAGGTCGTCGACGATCCGCTCCAGCGTCAGGTAGCTCAGGCGCTGGGTCGAAGCGCTGTCGATGAACACCGACGCAGTGGAGGACAGGCGGGGCAGGAAATGTCCCAGAAGGGCCTGGATGCTGTCTGGAGAATGGTTGAAGTCCGAGAACAGCATGTCGATGCCGCCGTGCAGAGCCGGGGCGGTGGCGATGGCGGCGAAGTCGATGTCCTCGACATGCACCTGCGCGAAGTCCGCGACACCCGCCCAGGCCAACAGCGCACGCATGAACGAAGGATAGTCCTGCCCCGGTTCGATGAGCGTGCGCAAGGGCCCTTCCAGCTCGGCCAGGAAGCGCCGCGCGGGATCGCTGGCATAGTGCGATCCATTGTCGTAGCTGTGCAGGACACCGGTCTCGTTCTCCTTCAGTGCGGCGGCGATCCAGGCCGTAGACACGCCGAAACCCGTACCGAGTTCCACCACTCTTTGTGGCCGGGCACGCTTGACCAGGCTGTACAGCAGCACGCAGAGATCCTCGCTGCCGTACAGCCACCCCATGCGCTCGCGGATCTCGGAAAGACGCTCAATGCACGAGTGCATGTCGGGCATCATCGCTCCTCGCACTGGAATCATCCGCCGCCAGCCACCTGCCCAGCATCTCCACCATGGCCGGCTCATCCGCCACGGAAAGAAGATAGGGCGAGAACGCATGGAACCGCAGCTGTCCGCCCTCTGCGAAGAGCAGCAACTCCCCCGTCTCAGAACGGAAGGCACGACGCGCGGCCTGGTTGATGGCATGCACGCGCTGGAGATCGATCGGCACCGCCTCGCCCCTGGGGAAGAAGATGCCATCCGCCGACCCACCGCAGAAGTAGGACACCAGCGGGACGCCCTGCGGCCGCGAAACGAAGAACTGGTGACGCCGCTTCTCTTCCGGCAGCAGGTTGCGCTCCTGCTTCCAATCGAACAGTGACCACACCGATTTCTGCAGAGGATCGACCAGGCCGCGTAGATCCGGCGCCTCATACCCGATCGAATAGACGAAGTCGGGCGTCTGGATATCGGCAAGTACCCGCTTGAGCTCGAACCACTGTACGTTCAGTGGCATCAGTGTGCGCGAGACGCCACGCACGCCAGTGTCGTGGCAGACGCTGGCCGCCGATTCGAGCAATGACTGCAGGCGGATGTGCAGCCAACGCGCGTCGATTCCACTTTCCCTCAGGAATCCATCCATGCGGGTGTTGGCCAATGAGAACACACGGTTGACCACCCGTGCGCCGATGAACTGCTCGCGCATCGCCGCGCTGGGCTCGAAATCCAGGACCGCTGGCCAGTTTCCGGCGCGAACCATCGGCAGCAGCTCGTCAAGGTGCAGCAACTCTGCCCCCGCCTGCGCCGCCCGGCGCGCGACCGGATCAGCATGGTCGGTGTACAACACGATGGTCCGGGCCTTCATTGCTGCCTCCCATAGCCATATTCACGCTTCATGTCCGCCTGCATGTCATCCATCATTGTTCCGATGTCGGCATTGAGCGGCTGGGTACTCATCAGCCGGCTGCTGAGATCCTGCTCGATGAGGAATCCGGCAGCGCATACCGCGAGGCGACGGTGGACATGCGCGCGGGCAGCAGCGTCGATGTTGTCAGCCACCGCAAGGTGGCTCTTCAGCAACCGATGGCAGACGTAATAGACGAAAACGGCGTGGATGTAGGACGAGTTGGGAATCGGATTGCCCGACCACGGCGACACGACCCGGTGCTGATAGTCGTTGGCAACGAAGAAGCCATTGGCCAGCTCCCACGCGGCAAGGAAGTTGTGGGTGCTCTCATGCATGATGCTTTCCATGCAGGCTTCCACGCTCAGCTCGGGGTGATGGATATTGAGCAGGCGCAGGGAACCGGGCTGGCGCGGCACATGTTCCGACCCGAAACGGCGCGCAACATCCGGCGTTGATTCCTCGGATTTTCGAACCACGATGCGGCGGACGAAGTTGCGGATCACCAGGCCATACAGCGGTTCCGCACGATCAATGCCTGCCAGCGCGCGCGACAGCTTGTCGAGCACGACCGCCTGCTCCGCCTCATCCAGCGCAAGGCAGGGTTGGCTGAGCACGCCGGAACGGGGTTCATGGTGCCTGGCGACCTTGCTGTGCAGGTCGACGGCAACGCAATCACCCAGCATCGGCGGTGTTTCCAGCGTCCAGCGCCCCTGCACATCCTTGCGGGCGAGCTGATCGCCCACCGGGCTGTCGACCACCCAATCGCGGCTCTCAAGCAGGTAGCGCGAGGTGGAGCCAGAGGCCAGGTCCAGCAGTGCCTTTTCTCTCTGCACGAGATCATGGATGGCACACAGATTGCGTGCGCTCTCAGCATCCCATGCCATTGCATCGGCACCAGCCTCCGGCCGCTGCTTGCGAGCGGCGTCAAGCGCCATGTAGCTCTCGCAGAACTCGGAACTGAGCAGTACGCGCGCCTGGCGGTCGGCCGGCAGCGCTTCATAGATGGCATGGATGGAGCGAGCGATGACGCCGTGCTCCGCGTTCCCCAGTGCTTCCTGCAGGCGCGTCCGCATGCGTCGCAGGCGGGCCCACATGATGCCTTCCATCACGGCATCCATCCGGGCACCTGTGCGGGTGATCTCCATCAGGCACGCTGGGCGTGCCACATCGGCTTCCAGCGGTTTCAGCTGCGCATTCATCGTTGCTCTCCCTGCATCCGCATCAAAGAGCTGCGGGGGACATCGTCCCCCGCAGGCCGACAGGTCAGACGTTGAAGCGCGTGGCTTCCACGTTCAACTCCGGCTCCTTGACGATATCGTGATGATGGTGCGAACCAATCGAATCGTCGTGGTGGCCGGTGGCCAGCGCTTCCAGGTTGTTGGCGCGCGCGTTGGCCTGGAACTCGGCCATGGCCAGGTCGTCCAGGCTCACGATTGCGGTGGCCTGGTCCAGTGCGCTGGATGCCACCGGAGCCTCGCTTGCCATCACGGCACCTGCTGAAGCGCTTCCGATCACCAGCAGCGTCAGCGCCGACAGCGCCTTGGGCATGTTGCGGTTGTCCTTCATGATGTTGCTCCCTTTGACTGACTCAGACGTCGAAACGCGCGTTGGACAGGCCCTGCGCCTGTTCCTCGGGCACGGCGTCGTGATGATGATGGGAACCGATGGAATCGGAGTGGTGCCCGCCGGCGAGCGCGATGCCCTGCAGTTCCGCGAACTCGGACATGCGCAGCGCATCCAGATCGGCGTTGATCGCGGTGGCCGACTGCAGGCCCTGCTCGGCCGGTGCCGGAAGTGCTGCTGCGCCTGCGGTGCCCGCAGCGCCGGCAATGATCAGGGTAAGCGAGGAAAGCGCGGTGGTTTTGATGCGATTGCTCATAACTAACCTTTCTCCAGAGTGATGGACTTTCAGGCAACTACGAGTCGCGCTCCGTCCGTCGTGCACGAACGTCGGACCGCGATCGATTAATGCCAGTGTCGGAGAAGGGGAGCAAACGCTCTGCTGTGCGCTGCACAGCATCGGCGAAGGTACAGGCCTGTCGCACCGCGCGACCGCCTGGCAGCACGACGCTGCCGGTGCTGGATCAGAGATAGGTTTCGGCGTTTTCCATCAGCGCCACAACGCTCGCAAGGAACGATACCGGCAGGTGCTTGGAGAGCTCGACCATCTTCTCTTCCAGTCTTGCCCTGGACCCGCGCACCGCGGGTTCGGCGGGAGGGGCTTCCCCCTGGGCCAGCCAGGCAAAGTCCACACCCAGCGCCCCGCTCATCCTGTGCAGGTGGTCGAGCGTGGGCGTGAATCCTTCCTCACGCTCCCAATGCGCGACAGTGGCACGGTTCACGCCGAGGCGGCGTGCCATTTCGGTCTGTGACAAACCACAGTTGGCGCGGGCCAATCTGATTCGTGAAGAGATCGTGCTGACATCCATGGGGCGGCGAAACTCCCTGATCTACCCATGAAGTCCAAGGACGGGCAGGAACCCCGAGTGTCAAACATGATCCAGAGCGAGTCAACGCAGATGCGACGCGTTCTGTGAAGCCTGCATCCGTCCGTCGCCTGTTCAGCGACCGCGCTGGCGCTCGATTTCCGCATGCAGTCCCTGCAGCTGCGCCAGGTACTGCTGGAAAACGCCCAGATCCTCCTCGACCAGGCGTGACCAGTCGGGCTTCGCATTCAGCAACTGCTCGACCTGCTGCTGCGGCGGGCGATCAAACCCCTCGCCCAGGACTGCCAGGTAGCGCTCCCTGAATCCCTCCGGATCCTGCTGGTCCTGTGCGAAGAGCTGCACCGCAATCAGTCCGGCATACAGGTAGTTGGCCAGATAAAGGGGATCCTCATACATCAGCCGCTTGGATACCCAGGTGCTGCGCAGCTCGGGATACTGCTCCGATGCGCCCCCATACCTGCCCAGCACCTTCATCGTCAGCGCATCAAGCGCGTCTGCGTTGCCAATCTCATCAGCGGCCACTTCCTGATAGATGGACTGTTCCAGATCGGCCTCTTCAGACGATACGAACAGCTGCAGGATGATGTCATCGAGCAACGACTTCAGGTAATACGCCTTGGCGCGTGGATCACTGGCCTGCCGGTAGAGCTGATCGCGGAACTTCAGTTCGTTGTAGATGGCGAAGGCCTCGGTCAACCACTTGTTGCCGTTGCGCTGGAATGATGAGGCGCCGCCGCGCTGCATCCACTGGCCATGCATGGCATGGCCCGCTTCGTGAGCGATCTGGACATCCCCCTCCAGATCGCCCTGGCGATGGCCAACGAACAGCAACGAAGGCACGCCGGGGGCGCTGATCGAAAACGCATCCATCGCGCGCCGCCCTGCCGATCCGCCCAGATCCATGCGTCCGCCCGCAGGATCGAGCAGCGCACCCAGCCCTGTCACGTAATCCGGCCCCAGCACCTGCATTGATGCCGCCGCCGCATCACGCAACTGCGCCAGGTCAAGTGGTGGAGGGATATAGCCCGCATCAGGCAGGTCCATGTCCCAGATCTGTGGAGAGGCCTGGCCCATGCGCTCAAGATGGGTCAACTGCATCTGCTGATAGTTCCGTCGCAGCGGCGCGTGGCGCGCTACCGCCGCCAGTGTCGCGCCGACGGCGGTCTGATCCAGGCCCATGTGCCGGTAGCTGCGGTCAGGCGCAGTTCCATCGCCCTGCAGTTCCGACGCATGCTCGTTGAGGCGGACCAGGCCCAGCAGCACCGTTGCCATTTCGCTGCGCCGCGACGCCATTCCCTGCCAGTAGGCACGCCATGCCGCTTCGCGCACTGAACGGTCCGGCAGGCGGGAAAGGGCTCGCGCGTCTGTGCGGCTGTCGAGCGTGCGGCCTTCATGTTCGAAGCGCGCAAAGGGCGCCGACTGCAGCAGCTGCCGGTGCAGACGCCCGAAGGTGTCCAGCGCCGGGTCAGCCAACGTGTCGACCGCATCCACCAGCGCTGCATTTGCCGGCTGCACATCCTCCTGCAACGCCCGTTCGCGCAGGTCGGCATGCGGTCCGATCCAGGCAGCGTGCGCGGGCGCATCACGCAACGCCTGCTTGGCAATCGCCGCGATGCGTCCACATGTGCTGGCGACTTCGCCCTGGGTGTTGGCCAGCCGGGCATCATCGGCATTGCGCGCGGCCTGAAGATGCAGGTAGCCATGGTGCCGGAGGCACTCGCCATACAGCTGTTCGGCCTGCTGGAACCTCACGTCTGGCGGCGCATGAAGGGCCTTGAGGGCAAGGGTCCTGCGCTCAAGGTTCTGCCATGCCTCACGTTCAGCGGAGGCGCTGCCAAAGTAGCTGCGGTCATCTGCCCGCAGGGCCTGCGCTTCCACTCCGTGTGTCATCCCGGCCAACAGCGTCGCGATGACGAAAGTGATGGCGCGCATCCCATTGCGATGCATCGATGTCTCCTAGTCTGTTTCCACTCCCAGCTTATCAGCCTGGGTTGACCCGGATGCAGCATGGCAGGTGGCTTCGCGCTGCGCCGCCTCTGCGCTGTCCTGCCCGGCTCCTGCCGCTTCACGAACCGCTGCGCAATGCAGGCCGGGCGGAACAGGCGATCAGGCCACTGCTTCCGCCGCGGTGCCAGGCCGGTGGGCCGGCACCGGGCATTCCCTCTGGACGCTCCGCAGGAACTGGCGGACATCACGCTCGATATCGCGCCAGTGTGGCAGCAGGTTCTGACGATACCTGATGCTCAGGTGGACCTGCTTCAGATGGGCGTCTTCCAGCGTCGCCTCGCAGAGCGGCGTCCAGTGCGGAGGTCGGTACTGCGGCCCGGTCATGCAGCGAATCAGCACGTTGGGCATTGCCCCGGTCGCGAAGGTATCGGAGTAATTGATCCGATTCCAATTGTAGCTCCTGGACTCGGAAACGCTGGGCCGTGCCGTCTCAAGTCCCAGGGTCTCATCCCATCCGAACTCGAACGAAACCTGGTATGGCATCCTCCATGCCGGATCACGACCGAGCGCACGCTCCCGCGTCCCCTGCAACGAGACGATCTCCCCCGGTCCCCCTTGAGACATCCCAATCTCGATCCACTGTGAATCACCCGTCCCACCGGAGTAATGGGTGTTGTAATCGTCGCGGTTGGCTTTCGTACGAGGAGCCATCTCGGGCCAACGCAACAGGAAGGTCGCACTGCGCAGGGTCGGCCCGCATGGCGTGATGCCATGGCCATCAGCTTCCAGGTCAGCCTCCCAGATCCAGACCGTCTGGGCTCTGGCATTCAGTGCAGTACCACCGATGACCCCCGTCAACCTTTCCTTGGCCCGCTCGGCTTCACTGCGTCCGCAACCGGCCAGTGACACAAGCAGCACAACCCCCAATGCCCTCCGTGCCGGGCCATCCATGACAATCCATCGTTCCCGATCCCGCATGCCGCTCCTGGATGCTGCCTGACGCGGCGATCATCCGAAAGGAGCTGACTCTCTGTCAATGTGCGACGAATTCAACGCGCAGGGGCTGCCTCCCTCCTCCGATACGGCAAGGCCGCCCGGAGGCGGCCTTGGCGTTCTTCACTTGGCGTTCTTCACGTAGGTGTCGAACCAGTTCAGCATTTCCGACACCAGCTGCTCGTTCGATTCCAGCGCGGTGTACCAGTGCGGCTCGTTCGGCAGCATCACCAGACGCGTGGTACCACCGTTGCCGCGGATCGCCTGGTACAGCTTGCGCGACTGGAACGGCTCGGTGCCCGGGTTGGCGTCGTCCTCGCCGTGGACCAGCAGCAGCGGCAGCTTGATCTTGTCGGCATAGAAGAACGGCGAGGCCTTCAGGTACACGTCCTGCGCCTGCCACACCGAGCGACGCTCGTTCTGGAAGCCGAACGGGGTAAAGGTCTTGTTGTACGAACCACTGGTCGCCACACCGGCCTTGAACAGCTTCGTGTGCGCGATCAGGTTGGCGGTCATCAGGCCACCATGGCTGTGGCCGGTCACGCC
>Ga0153921_1000617_pt1 | contig 17835 bp, 19 predicted proteins | sample TSNJ005MetaG_FD_104691 | JGI IMG/M metagenome (GOLD analysis project Ga0153921, IMG submission 104691) | Attine ant fungus gardens microbial communities from New Jersey, USA - TSNJ005 MetaG | ecosystem: Host-associated > Fungi > Mycelium > Unclassified | place: USA: New Jersey, Brendon T. Byrne... | reverse complement strand
TCGATCGTGATGCTGCTGCTGTATCCGCTGGCCGCGCAGTCGGTGTGGACCATCGGCCCGATGATCATCACCGTCGGCACCATGGGCGCGCTGGCGGCGGTGCTGCAGACCCGCCTGATGGATGTGGCCGGTGAAGCGCAGACGCTGGCGGCCGCCTCCAACCATGCCGCGTTCAATACCGCCAATGCACTCGGCCCGTGGCTGGGCGGCATGGCGATCAGCGCCGGCTTCAGCCCGGCCAGCACCGGCTATGTCGGTGCGGCTACCGCGATTGGCGGCCTGCTGCTGTGGTGCGTGGCAGTGACGCTGGACAAGAAGCGCAAGACTGCCGTCGCCGGCAGCCACTGAAGAAACCGCGCCGGGTCGTCAGTCGCTGCCCAAGCGGCGGCGGCGATCCGGACGCAGCAACGCGGTATCGCCGGCCGCCAGGGTCGGCCGCGCCAGCTCACCGCGCTTCACGCGGTCCAGCACCCGCCGCGAATTGGCTGCACAGTCGATGCCGTCCGGCCGTGCCTGGATATCCTCGATCAGGGCCAGCAGGTGCGCCCGGCTCTCTGCCAACCGCAGCTGCAACGCCTCGATGTCGGCCACCTTCTGCTGCAGCATCGTGATCAACGCATCATGCTGCCACTGGCCCATGTCCGGCGGCAGCAGGGCGCGGATCTCTTCCAGGCTGAAGCCTGCACGCTGCGCGCCCGTGATCAGCTCCAGCAGCAGCACCGCCTGTTCCGGATAGTCGCGGTAGCCATTGGCCTGGCGCTGCACCACCAGCAGCCCCGCGTCTTCATAGAAGCGGATGCGCGACGCCGCGAGGCCCGTGAGGCGGGCCAGCTCACCGATCTTCATCTGTATGAATCCTCGACATCGGAGCCTGTTGACCTTCAATCAAACTTGAAGGTTAGCGTAGCGCCATTCCCCTGTCCTGGAGCTGTCCGATGTCACTGTTCTCCCCCCTGGCACTGCCCTCCGGTGCCGTGATCCGCAATCGCATCGCCAAGGCCGCGATGGAGGAAAACATGGCCGACGCCGACCATGCGCCTTCAGCAGCGCTGCTGCAGCTCTACCAGCGCTGGGCCGACGGTGGCGCCGGCCTGATCATCACCGGCAACGTGATGGTGGATGGCCGCGCCATGACTGGGCCCGGCGGCGTGGTGCTGGAAGATGATCGCCACCTCGACCGTTTCATCGCCTGGGCAGAAACGGTGCGTTCGCGGGGCGCGCAGATATGGATGCAGATCAATCATCCCGGGCGGCAGATGCCGGCCGCGCTCGGCCAACCCACCCTCGCGCCGTCAGCCGTCGCGCTGGAGATGGGCGCGCTGTCCAAGCAGTTCGCAGCGCCGAAAGCGATGACCGAGGACGAGATCGCATCGGTGATCGCACGCTTCATCCGCAGCGCCGAGCTGGCCGAGCGCGCCGGATTCAGTGGCGTGGAGATCCATGCTGCGCACGGCTACCTGCTCAGCCAGTTCCTGTCGCCGCTGTCCAACCGCCGCGACGACCGCTGGGGTGGCAGCCTGCACAACCGTGCGCGCCTGCTGCTGGAGATCGTGCAGGGCGTGCGCGCCACCGTGTCGCCCACGTTCGCGGTGGCCGTGAAGCTCAACTCCGCCGATTTCCAGCGCGGCGGCTTCTCGCCCGAGGATGCGCGCGCAGTGGTGGAAATGCTGGCGCCGCTCGGCGTGGACCTGGTCGAGCTGTCCGGTGGCAGCTACGAAGCACCGGCCATGACCGGCGCTGCACGCGACCAGCGTAGCCTGGCCCGGGAAGCGTACTTCCTCGAATTCGCACGCGAGATCGCCTCGGTGGCGACGATGCCGCTGATGGTCACCGGGGGCATCCGCCGTCACGCCGTGGCCGAGCAGGTACTGGACAGCGGTGTGGCCATGGTCGGCATCGCCACTGCGTTGGCGATCGAGCCGGATCTGCCGCAACGCTGGCAGCAGGGCCGCGACCCGGTGCCGACACTGCGCACCATCGACTGGCGCAGCAAGCCGTTGGCCGCCAGCGCACACATGGCCGCAGTGAAATACCAGCTGGCACGACTGAGCACGCGCCGGCCCACGGCACCTGGCGTTTCGCCCGTCTGGGCACTGCTGCTGGCACAGGCGGCCGCAAAGTGCCGGACCCGCCGCTACCGGCGCTGGATCGGCGCCCGGGCCATCGCGCACTGAGCCACGCGGTCTTCTCATCGCCGCAGCGATGCTCCACCATCTGCAGGATCGGCGGCAGTGCCGCCGCCGGTCGCAGCATGGAGATGGAACCCACGTGGCAGCAGGATCGACCAAGAACCGCGAGAAGCTGCTCGACGACCTGCTCTCGCTGGGCCGCAACTGGGCCATCGCCATCGCCGGTGCCGGCGCGGCCGTCCACTACAACGAATCGGTCTATGAGGCCGGGCTCTGGCGTGGCCTGCTGCCCACGCTCTGCTTCCTGGTCGCGATCATCTGGATCGTGCTCAGCATCATCCGCTTCGACCTGACCATCCAGCAGCACTTCGAGCGCAAGCTGTCACGCTGGCTCAGCCGCCTGCTGTACGTGGTCCTGCTCGGCACCGGCATCACCGCCGTGTTCTTCGTGACCGAACTGGCATCCAACAACCACATCGCACGGATGTGCGATTCGGTGGCCAACGAGCCGGCCAGCCGCATCCACAGGTCCAGCGAATGCCAGCGCCTGTACCAGCACCGGGCGGCGTACCGGCAGCGCCTGGAATCGGCCGAGGGTGAGTTCGATTGAGCGGGCTTCATCGCGCTCTTCGCGCGCGATGAACACATTTCGTGGATGTGCATTTCGGCACAGTGCAGCCGACGCCGCGTTATCGGCCTGCTCCGGACCCGCAATGCACCACCACCGCGTACCTGCCCGCCATGATGGCATCGCCTTGCAGGCCGGCATGCTGGGCAGCGTGTTGGGCGTAGTGCTGTTCAAGGCCATCGCATTGTCTGCATTGGCGGCCGGCTCGATGATGGGAATCGGGCTGTGGATGGTCGCCTGCGCGCTGCTGGCTGCGTGGGCGCTCGCAGCCTATCTGGCCTGCCTGGCGCTGAGCCGCCGCGTGTTCGTGCTGATGCTGGCGCTGTGCGCGGTATTGATGATCTGCATCGCCTGACCCGGCAGGCGCCGAACTATCGCGCACCTGTTACAGAATAACAAGTGTAGTTGGTCCGATTGTGCATGCCCGGTGTCACGGATTTGAATTCCATGGCCATCCCGGCATCACCCGAGACCCCTCATGAACCTGCAGCCTCCATTCCGCGCCGCCCTCATTGCCATCGCCCTAGCGTCGCTCAGCGCCTGCGCCACCTATGACGACAGCGCCATGCATCAGGCCTGCCAGGAGTCGCCGCACCTGAAGTACCTGCCGCGCGAGGTCGCTGCCCGCGAGAGCCGCTGCAACAAGGGCATGGAAGTGTGGTCGAACGAGCGCAAGGGCAGTGACAAGCCGATCGACCTGAGCGGCAAGAAGAAGGACCTGTAGCCGGAAACGGCGCAGCCGGCGTCGGCTGCGCCGCTGTCACGCGCATCAACCTGCTGCCGCCGGACCGAACCAGCGCAGCAGGGCCTCACGCAGCCCGGCCTCGGCGTCATCGGCATTGCAGGCCCAGGCAACGATGCCATCCGGGCGCACCAGCATTGCACCCAGGCCCAACGGATTGTCTTCGGCCGCCATTACGCAGGCAACGCACTTTCGCCAGCTTCCAGCAACGGCCCCCAGGGAAGATGCCGGGGCGAACTGCAGCAACACGCCCTGCCCCGTTCGCAGCATCTCCCCCATACGGCGGCCCTCGGCCAGCCGGACGTCAGGTGTGCTGCACCCGACCAATGGATGGACGCCGCCCAGGTCCACCTGCTGCGCTACGCCCCAGACCCGCTCAGCCAGATACGTGGCGCCGTCATGGGTTTCGGCCAGCTCGGCGATCACCGCCGCCAACGCGCGCGAGCCGGCGCCCGGCCGCATCAGCGCAACCTGCGCACGCGACCAGTCCAGCACCTTCGCACCGATCGGATGCCGCTCGGCCGTGTAACTGTCAAGCAGCCCATCATCGGCCGTACCGCGCACCACCGCCGCCAGCTTCCAGCCAAGATTCATCGCGTCGCCGATGCCAAGATTGAGCCCCTGGCCACCCAGCGGCGAGTGCACATGCGCAGCATCACCGGCCAGCAGCACGCGGCCGATGCGATAGGTCTCGGCCTGACGCGCGCCGTCGGTCCAGGTGCTCGACAGCTGCAGCGCGGTGATCGTTGCCTCGCGACCGGAGACACGCCGCAACAGGGCCTGTGCGCTGGCCTGGTCGAGTGGCTTGCGATGACCGGCTCCACCGTCGAAGTCGGCCAGTGCCACCACGCCCGGTGGATTGAAATTGCACATGCCTTGATCGGTGTACTGCCGACCTGGCGTCAGTACCGTCGGGTCGTCCAGCTCGACCCGCAACGAGTGCCCGGTGAATTCAGGGGCGGTGCCGACGAAACTAAAGCCGCATTGCTTGCGCACGGTGCTGCGGCCGCCATCGCAGCCCACCAGCCAGCGTCCACGAACCGTTGCACCCGTGGTCTCGACGACCACCTCCGCCTCGCCCGGGTGGACGGCCTGCACCGCACTCCCGCGCTCGATGCGGACTCCCAGTGCGATTGCTCGCTCTGCCAACACGGCTTCCAGCGCCTGCAGTTCCACCGCCATCTGGGTGGGCACCGGCGTCGGCAGGCGACGGCGCCAGCGCGCGCTGTCCACGTTGTCCAGGGCAAAAGGAATGCCGGCGAAGTGGCCGCCCAGCGGCCGCGGTTGCGCCAGCCAATGGGCGGTGCCGGGCGGCGGTGCGCCCTTGTCCGGCTTCAGCACCTGACCGGCGGCCACTGCGTCCAGCAGGCCGCGTCGATCCAGTGCCTCCAGGGTGGGCGCGTTCAAGCCGCGCAGGCCAAAGGGCAGCCGCTTCAAGGGTGTCTCGGGTGACTCTGCCTGCTCCAGCAGCATGACCGAACAGCCGGCCTGGGCCAGCTCGCAGGACAGGAACAGGCCGACCGGGCCGGCCCCGGCGATGACGACGTCGTACAACATGGGATTTCCCTGTGAGCGCCGGGCCGGCGCTCTGGTGACGCCAATGTTACACTCGGTGTACGTTTCCACAAGTGAACCGCCCATGACCCCGCCTCCGGGCCGCCGCGAGCAGCGCAGGACCGAGACCCGACAGACCATTTCGGACGTCGCCACCGCGCTGATCATCCGGCGCGGCTTCGAAGCCGTGTCCATGTCCGAGATCGCCGATGCGGCGGGGGTCTCGCGCAAGACGGTCTTCAATTACTTCGCCAGCAAGGAAGACCTGGTATTCGACCGCGATGAGGAGGCCCGGACCCTGCTTCGCGAAGGGATGGCGGCGCGTCGTGGCATGCCCCCGCTGGCCGCCTTCCAGTCGCTGGTGAGGGAGCTGCTCGACAACGGCCATCCCCTGTTGCGGATCAACTCCGGTGCAGCGGCCTTCTGGGCCACCGTGGCCGACAGTCCGGTGCTGGTGGCGCACGCGCGACGGCTGCAGGCACTGCTGGCCGACGACCTGGCGCAGCTGATGGCCGACGCCGCCGGCCGGCCGGCGGATGACGCCGAGGCACGCCTGGGCGCGGCGATGCTGCTGGCGTCGATGGTGGCGGCCTACCAGAAAGGACTGGCCAGCCAGCAGGCTGGTGAGGATCCGCGCCAGGCGATGCTGCAGCTGATCGTGCGCGGCGGTACCGGCGTGCTGGTGGCCTTGGCCGGTACCCCGTATACCGATCCGGGCCTGCGTCCATAGCGCATTCGGGGGATAGGTTTCGAAGTGTTGCAAATGCTAATCTTTCTCATTTGCAACCGACCCCTACCCCTCATGCCCCTTCCAAACCCGCTGAAGCGCGCACTCTGCCTGGCGCTGCCCCTTTCCCTGGCAACGCCTGCACTGGCCTCCGGGGCCTCCGCTGACGCCCCGAAGGACCTGGACACGGTCGAAGTCCGAGGCCGCGCGCAGACCCTGTACCGCGCCAACGATGCGGCCGTCGGCACCCGCACCGATACCCCGCTGGAACTGGTGCCGCAGTCGATCCAGGTCGTGCCGCGCGAGCTGATCGACGACCAGGCCGCGCGCCAGGTCACCGATCTGTACCGCAGCATCAGCGGCATCAGCTTCTTCAGCTATGCCGGCGTCACTCTGCGCGGTTTCCGCCAGGAGAACGTGCTCTACGACGGCCTGCGAGGCGATCCCTATGCAGGCTTCTCGGTGCCGCAACTGTTCAACATCGAACGCGTGGAAGTGCTGAAGGGTCCGGCCGGTGCGCTGTACGGCGGTGGTGATGCGGGCGGGGTCATCAACTATGTAACGCGCAAGCCCAAGGCGCGCGCCGAACGCCGCATCGAGCTGCAGGCAGGCGACAAGGACTTCCGCGCCGGATCGATCGAAGGCACCGGCCCCCTGAATTCCAGCGGCAGCATCCGCTATCGCGCCGGCCTCTATGCCGACAGCGAGCAGGGCGTGCGCTGGAATGCCAACAGCGAAAGCGTGATCGGCGATGCCTCGCTGGCCTTCGACGTTGGCCAGACCGGCGAGTTGGTGCTGCAGTTCACCGACATCACCCAGAACCTGGGCGGCAACCGCCTGCGCGGCGTGCCGGTGAACGATGCCGGCAGCTTCCTGACCGACCGCCGCTGGAACCACAACGAGGCCAGTGACTTCCTCGACATGCGCGCCAAGGTCGCACTGGCGCAGTATCGCTTCGCACCGCGCGACAACCTGGACGTGGACATTGCCGCGCGCTGGTTCAGCAACAACGAGCACCAGATGTACCACGAGCCGATGGGGCTGATTGATCGTGATCGCGACGGCGTGGCCGAGTGGATGACGCGCCAGCTGCGCAACCAGATCCGTGACAACACTGCCTTCACCGCCAGCAGCAATGCCGTCTGGCGGATCAACACCGGCCGTATCGAACACAAGGTGCTGTTCGGTGCCGACGTGTATCAGCTCGACGCCGACTTCACCGCGCAGACTGCCAACAGCGCCGACCTGGCACGCGGCGCCGGCCCGGTGCGCGGCATCGATCTGTTCAAGCCGGTCTATGGCGCGAGCACCTGGCACGACTACAACCTGGCCGCTCTGCCCTGGCGCAGCACCGCCACCCGCAGCAAGCGCTACGGCGGCTATCTGCAGGATGAGCTGGCACTGGGCGCGCGCTGGCATGTGCTGGCCGGACTGCGCTGGGATGGCTTCAAGGATGAGGACCGCATGGGTGGCAGCAGCGTGGATGGCAACGATCTCAGCTGGCGTCTGGGCAGCACCTTTACCATCCGGGACGGTTTGAACCTGTATGCCAACGTCGCCAGCGGGTTCGTGCCGCAGAGTGCCGCCAACCAGAACCCCGCGGCCGGCGGGCCGTTCGACGCCGAGCGCAGCAGGCAGTGGGAAGTCGGGCTGAAGTCCCTGCTCGCAGACCGCGTCACCTTGAACATGGCGGCCTACCGCATCGACCGAAGCAACATCGTGCAGGCCACCGGTGAAGTACGGAACGGCGTGAACCAGCTGGCCGCGCTGGGCCTGGTACGCAGTACGGGCATGGAACTGGACCTGCTGGCCGACGTCACCGAGCGCTGGGTGGTGAACCTGACCTACGCCTACAACGACGCACGGGTGAAGGATGCCGGACCGAACGGCATCACCAATGCCTCCGGCGACCGCTTCGCAAATGCGCCACGCAACAAGCTCGGCCTGTGGACGCGCTACGACCTGCCATCGATCAACTCGGCCATCGGCTTCGGCGCCGACCATGTGGGCGAGCGTGTCAGCCTGGATGGGCAGGCGGTGAAGGCCTACACGGTGTTCGACATGAGCTGGAAGACCACGTGGAAGCAGTGGCAGTTCCAGGCCAACGTCAAGAATCTGTTCGACAAGGTATATGCGGCCAGCGGCTTCATCGAACGCAACGGGCATTTCCCGGGCGAGCCGCGGCGGGTGTATGTGCAGGCGGCGTACAACTTCTGAGCGAAGCCACCTACGTCGCCTGCCCGGACGGTAGACCACCCCAATTCAGGTATCCTTGCGCGCAGTCGGCCACGCCTTCATGCGACCGCTGCGGTGCAGCATCGACGTTGCCGACGAACACACGATTCACCATGGATGTTTCAACGTAGTCACAGGGGAAAATGGATGAAGAAGTTCCTGTTCGCGGCGATCATCGCCGTGTCGCTGGCGGGTTGTACCACCAATCCGCCGCTCAATTTCTCGGTCCCGAACGTCGGGGTCAGCAGCAAGAAGATTGATGGCGAACTGAAGTCGCTGACGGTCACGCTGGCACGTCCGGATGAAGCCAAGGGCAAGATTCCCGCGCAGGCCCAGCACGAAGTGCCGCAGATGTGGCAGAACGCGCTGACCGAAGCGCTCAATAAGATGGCGGTGTTCCGCGACGACGCACCGGTGAAGTTGAGCCTGTCGGTGAAGATCCTGGCGATCGACATTCCCAGCTTCGGTGCATCGATGACCACCAAGACGATCGCCCGCTACGAGCTGATCGATCGTGCAACCGGCAGCATCGTCTACACCCAGGATGTCAGCGCATCCGGCGAAGTTCCGTTCAACTATGCCTTTGCAGGCGTAATCCGTGCCCGCGAGTCGATCAGCCGCTCGGCACAGAACAACATCGCCCAGTTCCTGCAGGCGCTGGAAACCGTGGACATTACCAAGCCGATGTTCCCGAACAAGCAGGAAGCGCCATGAAGCGCCTGCTGGTGGCTGCATCCGTTGCTGCGATGCTGACGGCCTGCGCGCCAAATGTGCGTACGGACAGTTATTCCATCGGTTCAGTGGGACAGGTCAATCGAACTGTCGGCGGTACGGTCATCAGCGTCCGTGCGGTCAGTATTGACGGCTCACAGGGCGGTGGTGCCGTTGCCGGCGCTGCGGCTGGCGGTGTGGCCGGCTCCACCATCGGCGGCAGCGACCAGGCGGCGGCCATCGGTGCCATTGGCGGCCTCGTGGTCGGAGCTATTGCCGGTGCAGCCTCCGAACGCGCACTCTCGCAGGCCAAGGGCCTGGAATACGTTGTGCAGACGGAGAACGGCAACCTGATGACGGTTGTGCAGGGCCCCGATCCGGTGTTCACCACCGGCATGCGGGTCCTAGTGCTGTATGGATCGCCCTCACGCATCATTGCCGATCCGCGACAAGCGAAGACAGCGCCGTAACCCCCAACAATGCCCCTTTCGAGGGGCATCGTTGTATTGGATATCGAGGGGGAGGTGGCAACCCACCTCCCCTGCCCAGGTCAGTGCGAGCAGGACACCAGCATCGAGCGGGTGGCCATCTGGGTGGAGGTGAACCCGTTCTTGTTCCCCACGGCGATGGCATTGCCGTCGTCGCCATCCTTGCTGAAGACCACATAGCCGCTTGGGCACATCTGCCCGGCCTTCTCGTAGCAGCCACTCCAGGAGCTGGAGCCGCTGCAGTCGATGGAAACGCCACGGCGTCCATCGGGGGTGACGGTCATCCTGGCGGTGGTGCAGCCACTCAGCGCGGCCACGAACAACAACGGAACGAACAACTTCATGGGTACTCCAGGGATTGGGGATCGGCAAGAGGGCGCCAAGGCTGGAGTGCCCGGATTGCGCGAACCTTGCGCCAGGCGGCCCGCGCCGCAGCGGTGTTGCGGCGTCACCGGCAGGCCCCGAAGGCACGCCATGTTCACGCAATGTTCCTGTAATACGGTGCCGGCGCGTGCCGACTCCGCCCCCTTGCGCCCCCTTTCCCGCCCGACCCCCGCCGATGCACATCCTGCTGATCGAAGACGAAGCCGAACTGGCAGCCACCCTGAAGTCTGCCTTGCAGCGCGAGCGCTACGTCGTGGACCTGGCCAGCACCCTGGCCCTGGCCCGCGAAGCAGCGCTTTCCGGATCGCACGACCTGGTGCTGCTGGACCGCACCCTGCCCGATGGTGACGGTCTGGGGCTCATTCCCGTGCTGCGCGGACGCAATCCCGGAGTGCCGATCATCGTGCTCAGCGCACTGGGGCAGTTGCCGGACCGCATCGCCGGCCTGGATGAGGGCGCCGACGACTACCTGGCCAAGCCCTTCGCGCTGGAAGAACTGTTCGCGCGGATCCGCGCGGCCGGGCGCCGTCCGAGCGGCATGCAGGTGGAGCCGGTGAGCATCGGCCGGCTGCTGTTCGACCCCACCTCGGGCGAGGCCAGCGTGGGCGGACAGCGACTGGAGCTTCCGCGCCGCGAGATCCGAGTGTTGGCGGCCCTCGCCCGCCGGCTGGGCCGCACCGTGCTTCGCGAATCCATCGAGATGGCGGTGTACGGCTTCGACGACGGCATCCATTCCAATACGCTGGACTCGCATGTCTCACGCCTGCGGCGCAAACTGGCCGACGCAGATGCGGGAGTGGAAATCCATGCCATCCGGGGTGTCGGCTATCTGATGCGGGAAACGAAGTAATGGCGCGTCGTCCCTCACTGAAGCGCCCGCTGATCGTCAAAACGCTGATCTACCAGCTGCTCGCACTGCTGGTGGCGTTCTTCGCATTGCTGATGGTGCTGGTGCGTGTCGACAGCGGTGGCTACTACACCATCCAGACCTTCGCCCCGGTGGCGGCAGAGGCCGTTCATCGCGACAGCAAGGGCGAGCTGTATGTGGAACGCACGCCGGAGCTGGCCGAACTGCTGAAGATCGTCCCCGGCGCGTGGTTCATCGCCGAGGATGAACATGGGCGCCATGTGACGTTCGGCCATGTCCCGCCCGCCTATGCCTCGCTGGTCGGCGCTCTCGACGGCATTCCCTATGGCGACCTGCGCGGACGCGGCCGCAACGACGGCCTGGCCGTGGTGATACGCCAGCACAGCGGCCCTGCCGGCAAGCTGACCATCATGGCCCATGGCGAAACCGATTCGCTGACCTGGCAGATGGCGTTGGCCGCACACATCATCACCCTGCCGATCTTCCTGCTGCTGGGCCTGGCCACCATCATCCTGACCCCGATCATCGTGCGTCGCGCCCTGGCCGGCGTCGAACGCATCGCACAGGAAGCCCGCAACATCTCCGCCAGCCGTCGCGGCATCCGCCTGACAGAGACCGCCGTACCGGTAGAGATCGCACCGCTGGTGACTGCGGTGAACGAAGCGCTGGATCGCCTGGACGAAGGGCACGAACGGCAGCGCCGCTTCATCGCCGCCGCCGCCCATGAGCTGCGTACGCCGATCGCCATCCTGCGGGTGAAGATCGATGCCACCGACGATTCCACCTCACGCAGCCTGGCCGTGGAAGTCGCTCGGCTGGCAACGCTGGCCGAGCAGCTCCTGGACCTGCATCGCATGGAAGCAGAGGGACCGAAGGACTCCCTCAACCTCGCCCGCGTGGCCAAACGGGTCGTCGCCGATCTGGCCCCCCTGCTGATCCAGTCCGACAAGACGGTCGCCGTGGCGGTGGAACCGAACTTCCCGGTGCTGGGCGAGTCCGGCGCCATCGAACGGGTGCTCTCCAACCTGGTACTGAATGCCGCCGAGCACGGTGGGCGCCATATCATCGTGCGCGTGCAGGGCAGCTGCCTTGAGGTGGAAGACGATGGACCCGGCATTCCGGTCGACCAGCGCGAACGCGTATTCGAGCCCTTCCAGCGCCTGCGCCCCCGGCAGACAGGCGCCGGATTGGGTTTGAACCTGGTGCGGCAGGTGATCGACCGCCACGGCGGCCACGTCACGATTCTGGATGCGCCCGGTGGTGGCGCCCTGATACGCGTCGAGTTCCCCCTGCATCCAGGCGTCACCCGCGCGTCGACGCCGGAGCACTGAGCGTACTGCTTCCACGTGGATGACTCCGCGCGGATGACTATTGGCTGTCCACGCGCTGCGACTGTGGTTGATGCGCAAGGTTGTGGCAATGTTCGCTGCCCAGCATCCAGGTGAGCAGCACAACAGGTGCTGCGTCCGGAACTGACAGGAAGCCAGCATGTGACACAGGGAGCTCCTCCACCGCCCTCTTCCATACCTGCCCCGCCGCCTCGGAATGCGCCCAGCCTGACCGCCGCAGCATGGAACTGCCGCGCGCACGCACGCCGCGCGCGTGGGCTTGATCACTGGCCGCACTGGCTGCGGATGATTCCCGAACGCGAGCGGGCAGGCGTGCTGATCCGCCTGTTCACCGCACTTTTCCTGCTGTTCCCCGGCCTTGCACTGGTGGTTTCCACGTATCGGCACGGGTACGTGACGGCCCTCGCCATGGTGGTGTTCGTCGCCGTGCACGCCACAGTGCACGTGCTGGCGGCATGGCGAAGGGCTGCCTCGCGCCCCGCTCCCCCGCTCCTGCATGCCCTGGATGCGCGTGCAGCCACCGTCATGCTTGCCGCCTCGTTGCTGACCGTCGCGATCAGCGCAGCAGCCGCGAGGTTGCCCGCCACTGCGTGTGCCGCACTGCTGGCCGGCGCGGTGCTGCAGCTGTGGAGCCTGCGCACGGCGACGCAACGATTGCGCCACGCGCTGCTGGCACTCGGCAGCATGCTCCAGTTCATTGCGATGGCACTGCTCACGCTCGGCATTGCCCACTGAAACGTCCGCACCACCGCAAGGTTCGCGCAATCCAGCGCATCGAGACTCGACGACCATCCACACCTGTCACCCCAGGCGTGCATTCCAACAGTCTCGAGGATCCACGATGCCCCGTCCCTTCCGGATGCCGCGCCGATGAGCGCCGCACCGCGCAACCGCCGCCGTGTGCTGATCATTGCCGCCGCACTCCTGTGCGCCACGCTCGCGCTCGTCGCCTGGCTCCGGCCCGCACCACCACCGCAGCTGCAGGTGGCACCGGTAACCTGGGGCAACATTGAACAGGTCGTGGAAGCCACCGGAACCCTGAAGCCCTCGCGGCTGGTCAGCGTGGGCGCGCAGGTCTCCGGCCGCATCGAGGCCCTGCATGTGAAGCTGGGCGACAAGGTGAAGGCCGGCGATCCGATTGCCGATATCGATTCGCGCACCCAGCGCAACGCATTGCTGAGCGCGCAGGCAGCACAGCGCACTGCGCGCGCCAACCGTGACGCGCTGGCCACCGACCTGCGCCAGCTCGAGCTGACATTGCACCGACAACAGCAGCTGGTGACCTCGCAGCTGGTGGCACGCGCCGACGTCGATGCGGCCAAGGCCAAGGTCGATGCCACCCGGGAACAGATCGCCGCGCTGGAGGGTGAGATCGTGCAGCGGCAGACCGACGTGGATATCGCACAGACCAACCTCGAGTACACCCGTATCACCGCCCCCACCGACGGCACCGTGCTGGCCGTGGTCGCGCGCCAGGGGCAGACCGTGAACGCTGTTCAGAGCGCACCGACCATCGTGATGCTGGGCAACCAGGACATCATGACGGTCTACGCGGAAATCTCCGAGGCGGATGTCGTGCACACGTCCGTTGGCCAGGAAGCGTTCTTCACCATTCTTGGCGACGCAGGACGTCGCTACAGCAGCACGCTGCGCGACATTGCGCCGGCTCCGGAATCGATCACCCAGGAAGACGCCTCCGCCCTCGCTTCACCCGCGACCGCTGGTGGCAGCCGCACCGCCATGTACTACAACGGGCAGTTCGACGTGGCCAACGCCGATGGCCGCCTGCGCAGCTACATGACCGCGCAGGTGCGCATCGTACTGGGCCGCGCCGACAATGTCCTGACGCTTCCTTCCGCCGCGCTGGGTGCACGCGCGGCCGATGGCAGCTACAGCGTGCAGGTGCGTGGTGCCGACGGGCACGCCCATGCCCGCCGCATCACCACCGGCCTGGACGACCAGATCCAGGTGGAAGTACGCAGCGGCCTGAAAGAGGGCGAACAGGTGGTGCTGGCGCAGGCCCAGGACGATGCCACCGCTGCACACGTGCCGTCGAAATGAGCACATCCACCACCGCCCCCTTGCTGCGCGTACGCGGCGTACGCCGCGAGTTCGCGGCCGGCGAGCAGACCCTGGTCGTGCTCGATGGCGTGGACCTGGACATCCACGCAGGCGAACTGGTGGCCATCGTGGGCCAATCCGGCTCGGGCAAGTCCACGCTGATGAACATCCTCGGCTGCCTGGATCGCCCTTCCGCGGGCGCATACCAGATCGACGGACGTGAAACCGCACAGATGTCGCCCGATGAACTGGCCGAACTGCGCCGCGAGCACTTCGGCTTCATCTTCCAGCGCTATCACCTGCTGACCGACCTGACCGCATTGGGCAATGTAGAAGTACCTGCGATCTATGCGGGCATGCCGGCGGCCACCCGCCACGCCCGCGCGGCCGAGCTGTTGGCGCGGCTGGGCCTGGGCGAACGTATGCAGCATCTGCCCGGCGAACTGTCAGGTGGTCAGCAGCAGCGTGTTTCGATTGCACGCGCACTGATGAACGGCGGCGCGGTGATCTTCGCCGATGAGCCAACCGGAGCGCTGGACACCCACTCCGGAAAGGAGGTGATGAAGATCCTGGGCGAGCTGCATGCCGAGGGCCACACCGTGGTGCTGGTGACGCACGACATGGCCGTGGCCGAGCACGCCCAGCGCATCATCGAGATCCGCGATGGCCGGATTGTCGATGATCGTGCCACGGGCAGGGCCGCGGCCGCGGATGGGTCAGCGGCGGCCCCGCCGCAGCGCGGCACTGGCAGCGGCTGGCAGGCGGTGCGTGACCGCTTCGCGGAGGCGTTCCGCATGGCCCTGCGCGCAATGAACGCGCACCGCATGCGCACCTTCCTGACCATGCTCGGCATCATCATCGGCATTGCGTCGGTGGTCTCGGTGGTCGCACTGGGTACCGGCGCGCGCCAGGCCATCCTGTCCAACATTTCCTCGCTGGGCACCAACACCATCGAGATCTACCCCGGATCCGGCTTTGGCGACCTGCATTCGGCACGGGTGGAAACCCTCACCCCCGGCGACAGCGTGGCCCTGGCCGGACAGCCGTTCGTGGACAGCGCTACGCCCGGTGTGGCCACCACGGGCACCGCGCTGCGCGGCAACCGCTCGGCCAGCGTGCAGGTGCAGGGCGTCAGCGAACAGTACTTCCGCGTGCATGGCCTGAAGCTGGGCGAAGGTGACTTCTTCGGCCCTGCCGCCATAGCCGGCTATCAGCAGGTGGTGGTGATCGATGCCAATACCCGCGCCCGCTTCTTCGCTGCGGCGGACAACCCCATCGGCCAGACCCTGCTGCTGGGCAACGTGCCGGTTCGCGTGGTGGGCGTGGTGAAGAAGGATGCCGGCGCGGTCGGCGACGCCTCGTTGCTGCGGGTGTGGCTGCCCTACACCACCACCATGGCACGGATGCTGGGGCAGAGCCACGTTTCCAGCATCACCGTGCGCGTCTCCGATGCAATCAGCATGGAGGCAGCCGAGCGCGCCATCGGGCGATTGCTGGCACGCCGCCACGGCAGCACCGATTTCTACATGAGCAACAACGCGCAGATCCGCCAGTCCATCGAACAGACCACCGGCATCCTGACCATGATGATCAGCTCCATCGCCGCCATCGCGCTGGTGGTGGGCGGAATCGGAGTGATGAACATCATGCTGGTGTCGGTGACCGAGCGAACGCGCGAGATTGGCGTGCGCATGGCAGTGGGCGCGCGGCGCAGCGACATCCTGCAGCAGTTCCTGATCGAATCGGTACTGGTGTGCCTGCTCGGCGGCATGCTCGGCATCGGCGTGGCCCTGGCACTGGGCGCGGGATTGGAGCTGGCCAACGTGGGTTTCAGCCTGGTGTTCTCCGCCAATTCGATTCTGGCTGCCTTCGCCTGTTCCAGCCTGATTGGCATTGGCTTCGGCTTCCTGCCGGCGCGCCGCGCCGCGCAGCTGGACCCGGTCGAAGCGCTGGTTCGATAGCCCGTGACGTTACCTGCAGTGACGGCAGGTTCGCGCAATGTCCACAGGCTCTACTGGAGCTACCGACAATGTCCGCACAGGAGCTGGACGATGTTTCTGAAACCAGGAAGAACCGCACTGCTGCTTGCAGCGGCTGCACAACTGATGCTGCTGTTGCCCTATTCCGGCGACGTCCATGCGCAACGTGGCGACCGCTACAACCCGCAGTGGAACCAGGACTACCGTGACCACGATCGTGATGCGTGGGAGCGCCGTGAACGTGAACGCGAGCGTGACCGGGAACGCGAGCGCCGCCACGAGGCCAAGACCACCGGCGTGGTGGTGGGTGTGGTGGGTGCGGCAGTGGTGGCCGGTGTCATTGCCGCAGCGGCCAAGCGCGAACGCGAGACCCGCGAACGCGCCGACTACTGCATTCGCCGCTACGGCAACTATGACCGCCGCAACGATACCTATCGCGGCGCCGACGGCTACACCTATCCCTGCCGCTGACCTGCACACCTCAAGGACATACGACCCATGAAGAAGACCGCTCTGTTGATCGCATTGTGCGCCGCTCCGCTGATCTCCCAGGCTGCACCGGCCGACCCGAAACAGGCCTACATCGATTCCACGTTCACCGCGATGGACTCCAACAAGGATGGCCGCGTCGACAAGGCCGAGTACACGAAATTCCAACAGGGACGCTTCAGCAAGCAGGCCGATTCGATCGACGCAGCGTTCACTGCCATGGACGCCAACAAAGACGGCAGGATCAGCAAGGAAGAGGCCACTGTGGTGCCGGAGATTGCGAAGTACTTTGCGGGCCTGGACACCGATGGTGATGGCTATCTGTCGCTGAAGGAGATGCAGCAGGCCATGGTGGCCGCGCAGACTGCAGACGCACCAACAAAGTAAATCCAGGGCGGGGCGCTGAAGATAGATGCCCATCCGGGCGCGACGCGGGTTGAATACACCCTCTTCCCACGATAGCCTCCGAGCTGCCCAAGGAGGGCTATCAACGGAGTGAAGCATGAAGATTGGATTCAAGCTGTCTGTTGCTATTGCGGCTGCTGCATTGACCCTGGGAATCGGCAGCGCCGCCGCGGAGTCCCGGTGTACCCCGTGCTACACCGCATACGAAGCCTGCCTCGCCACAGGCAAGAGTGATGATTTCTGCTACCCGCCGTTTGCCCGCTGCCTGCGGAACAGCGGCTGCACCGTCCCGTAAGTCACGCCTCGCCATGATGTGTGCCGGCCCCCTCCCGGGGCTGGCATTGGCGGCCCGGCACTGTGATTTCAACCCATCCGCATCACAGGGCTCTCGCAAGCCTGCACGTCAATGTCCTGCTGGCGTTGCACAGACGCCTGTTGGCGGTCCAGGCTGACGGCCTCGATCTGCTGCAGTGACTGCTCGACCGGTGTCTGCACTGCCCGGTCCGTGGGCATGGAGGCCCGCAGATGCGCCGGATCATTCAACTCGCCCTGCACCACGAACACGTTGCGGCCGGCCGGGTGATCGGTGGTCTGCGCGCTCAGCAGGACATGGTCGGCACGTTCAAGCTGGTTGTGACGCGCCAAGGCCATCACGCTCGCCACCAGGCGCTCGCTGTTCTCATCATGGGTACGTCCCGCGCTGGCATCGATCGCGGCCACGCCTTCGCGCACCTGCTGCATCAAGGCGTACTCACGGTGGCCGGGACCAATGTCGGCCAGACGGGTCGGTGCCTGCGCGGGATCCGGCATGTCGTCCACGGCTGCGGTAAGCGGGCTGCGCGTAATGGTCCGGTACGGGTCGTCCGGGTGGAACTGGTTACGCTTTTCCTGCCGTTCCAGACGAACCTCGCGCGCGTCGTTGAGCTCGGCGATACGGGCGGGATCAGTGATCTCGCGCAGCGACATGTGACCGCCACCCGCGCTGACGCTGGCCCACTTCCTGTCCGCTTCGAAGTACATCGCGTAGTAGCTGTTGCCACCGATGACGTTCGGATCGACCGCCGAGCGCCCTTCCAGTGCCTGGGT
>Ga0153921_1000616_pt1 | contig 17837 bp, 17 predicted proteins | sample TSNJ005MetaG_FD_104691 | JGI IMG/M metagenome (GOLD analysis project Ga0153921, IMG submission 104691) | Attine ant fungus gardens microbial communities from New Jersey, USA - TSNJ005 MetaG | ecosystem: Host-associated > Fungi > Mycelium > Unclassified | place: USA: New Jersey, Brendon T. Byrne... | reverse complement strand
ACGCGCTCGTACTGCGCACGGCTGTAGCGCGGGTGCAGGGCCGACAGCTTGATCGAAATGCCCGGGCCTTCATAAATCCCACGGCCGTGGGAGGCTTTGCCGATGGAGTGGATGGCTTGTTCGTACGACGCCAGGTACTTCTGCGCGTCGCGTTCAGTCAGTGCTGCCTCACCGAGCATATCGTAGGAGTAGCGAAAGCCCTTGGACTCGAATCGGGTAGCATTTGCCAGTGCCTGAGCGATGGTTTCACCAGTGACAAACTGTTCGCCCATGACCCGCATCGCCATGTCTACGCCTTTGCGAATCAGCGGCTCTCCACCTTTGCCGATGATGCGTGTAAGCGTTGAAGTCATTCCGGATTCGCTATGCGTCGCGACCAGTTTCCCGGTCAGCAGCAACCCCCACGTCGCAGCATTCACGAACAGAGAACCACTTTTGCCGATATGCGTCTGCCAGTTGCCATTACTGACTTTGTCCCGGATCAGCGCATCGCGCGTGCCCTTGTCCGGAATGCGCAGCAGCGCTTCGGCCAGGCACATCAGAGCCACACCTTCCTGCGAGGACAGGGAGAACTCCTGAAGCAAACCCTGCACGAGCCCTGCCCGTCCGCTCGCGTTTTCCTGATTGCGCAGCTTTTCGGCAATGCCGGTAGCCAGTGCGGTTGTCAAAGAGGCCATCTGTGCAGACAGACGTGCCTGCTCAAGCAGCATCGGTACCATCTCCTCCTCTGGCCGCCGATAAGCGGAGGTGACCGCCGCCCTGAGCACCGACTGAGGATGGATGTTTTCGGCCAGGTCCAGAAAGGGTTGGCAGGCCGTCTCCACTGCTGCCAGTTCTCCCTGTTCCTCCGGATCACCCAGATGCGTGCCTAGCAGCTCATCCAGCGTAATACCGCCTTCAAGCTTTTCCAGACAATTGAAGAGCGCCTGTTTGATCAACCAATGCGGGGTTCGATCAATCGATGCAGCGGCAGATTTGAGACGTTCACGGGTCAGGTCGTCGAGTTTCACACCGAGGGTAGTCGCCATTATTAGAGCCCAGCCAAGGAAACCGTTAAGAGAAAAATGGAGCGGTCATGAACCGAAGTGAAGGCGCGCAAGTAACGAAACTCCTGGCAACTTCAGGGTGCGTCAAGGCATTGATCGCCCCAGGTAGAAGATGCAATCGGCGTTAACATCACGGCTACCGTATCAACCGGTAGCCGCGGTGTTCGCCGCCCTTATTGCAAGGGCGTGATCTTCAGAGTACCGAGCGCAGGAAATCTGCTGTTTCAGCCTTTTCCGGATGGTCGAAGATCTGTTCGGGCGTCCCTAGCTCGTGAATCTGTCCTTTATGGAAAAAGGCCACACGATCTGAAACCTCACGGGCGAAACGCATTTCATGGGTCACCACGATCATCGTCATTCCTTCGTGGGACAGCATGCGCAAGGTATCAAGCACCTCGCCTACCAATTGCGGATCGAGGGCTGATGTCACCTCGTCAAACAACATGTAATCCGGCGACATCGCCAGTGCCCGGGCAATCGCCATGCGTTGCTGTTGGCCTCCCGACAGGCGCGATGGAAACGTCGTCAGCTTTTCACCCAAACCGACATGCCGAAGTTTTTCGACCGCGATCGCCTCGGCCTCCTGTTTCGATTTGCCCAGGACTTTTCGCGGCGCGAGCATCACGTTTTCGAGCACGGTCATGTGAGGAAACGCATTCCACTGCTGGAAGACGATGCCGATTTTTTGCCGCAGTTGATTGAGGTCGGTTTTTTTCGAATGGACATGAATACCATCGACGCTGATGTGGCCTTGCTGGATATCTTCCAGGCCGTTGATACACATCAACATGGTCGATTTGCCGGAACCCGAACCACCGATCATCGATAACACTTCGCCTTTATTCACGCTCAGGCTGACTCCCTTGAGTACATGCAAGGCGCCAAAGTGTTTATGTACGTCTTCAATTTTTATCATTGTATTTGCCACCTTTTCTCAAGACGAGCGCCGAGTCTCGCAATGGGGAAGCTCATTAAGAAATAGATCACACCGGTAATGGCCAGAATGGTCAGCGGTTCCTGCACTCGGGTTGTGACGATCTGCGAGCTACGCAACAGTTCGATGATGCCGATCCACAACACCAGGGAGGTGTCTTTCATGATCCCGAGGGCCAGACCGATCCAGCTCGGAAACACGATTCTGGTGGCGATCGGCAAGGTGATCGAGACCACCTCCTGGCGCCAGGTCAGCCCCAGCGAACGCGCAGCTCGACGGGTCGTCGTCGGTACGGCCGCCACCCCGCTGCGGACGATTTCAGTACACAGTGCGGCGGCATAAACCCCAAGGCATAGACAGGCGACCACATAAGTCGGCCAATTCAGGCGAAACATGCTGTTGAATGAATTGAATATGACCAATTGAATCAACAGCGGCACCGAACGAAATATATCCAGCACCCCACCGATGGGCGAACTTATCCACCACGCTGCACCGGCTCTGACTACACCAAACAGCGTGCCGAACAATGTGCCTATCCCGACCGCAGCCAACGTAATCGCGATTGTGACAACAGCACCCTTCAACAGAAAAAGGATGTCGCTCCACGCTAATGTCCCTTCAAAAAACATGGCGCACCTCTCAATAACGAAACAGGCGCCAAGCACATAGCCGCGCGCAAATCGTGAATATTTTCGATATCAGGTAGTACAGGCAGGCCGCGACGAAGAAGTACTCGAATGTCCGATAGGTCATGACATTAAGTTGCTGAGTAACTCCTGTCAGGTCGCTCGTCAGACCAACGATGGTTCCGAGAGAAGTCATCAGAATCGACCAGACCATCTGATTGGTCATGGCATGAAACACCGCCCGCAACATCTGCGGGAGCACGATGTGCCACAGCGTCTGAACTGCTCCCATGCCCAATGAACGAGCAGCGCGGACTTGTGTTTCCGGGACGGCGGAGAAGCCGCCCCGGAACGTTTCTGCCAGATAGCCTGCGTTGTTGAACGTAATACCAAGCAAGAGTGCATAGTACGAGTCGATACCCACTCCAATGGAGCCCAGCCCGAAATACACCATGTAAATCTGAAACAACGCCGGGGTATTGCGTGCCGTCTCGATCCATACACTGGCCAGACCAGAAAGGGTTTTGTTACCCGATCGTTTTGCAAGCGCCAGCAGGATCGCCAGCACTGTACCAACTGCCATCGCCAGCGTGGCTATCTCCAGAGTGACTACCGCCCCCGATAACATATCCGGAAGCGATTCCAGAACCGGGCGCCACTGGAAGGTATAAGACATACGATTACCTTTTTACGCGAAAGGTTTTTGTTATGCGGAACGAATGCTCCGTTTCCTTAACGATAGGTGCCTGGGACAGTCAGATCCGGAGCCGGCCCACCTTCAGTTCCCACCCATTTGGCGTACAGCTCTGCATAGCGCCCCGAGCGCACCTGACGGTTCAGGAAAAGATTCACGTAGTTGAGCAAGCCCTGCTCCTGGCGTTGCACGAGGAACGCACAGTAATCGGGATCGACAGGGGCATCACCGACGATCTTCAATCCCGGGTATTTGCCCGAATTGATCACGTGGGTGGCAATCGTCGCAGTGGTGTATGTCGCATCAATTTTCTTCTGGCTAAGTGCAAGGAAGCTGTCCGACTGCGACTGGAAGGTCAGCATTTTTGTGGCGGGATCATTGATCTTTTTCACCGTCTCGTTCAGAGCGGTCGTTTCATAGGCCCCGGCCGGGCCTCCCACCGTATGCCCTTTGAAATCGGCAACACTGTGAATGCCGGCGTCTTCTCGGGCGAGGATGATGGTTTTGAAAACGAAATAAGGAATAGAGAAGCCGATCGTCCTTGCGCGCTCCAGGGTATCGGAGGCCACGGCAATCCCGACATCGGCCCGGCCCGACAGCACCGCTGGAATGCGATCCGGATCCGGGGTATCGACGATTTCCGCCTTCACACCAAGAGCGGCGGCCAGATCATTACAGTAGTCAACATCGAAGCCGATCGGCTTGTTGTCCTTGTCTCGCGCGCCGTTAGGCGGGAAGTCGAGCTCTACCGCACAACGCAGCTTGCCCGACGAAATGATGTCGTCCAACTGGTCTGCGTGAACGGCTGCAGTGCTCAAGGCAGCAACGGCTGCGGCCAGAATGAGTGAGTTGATGCGCATTTTTGTTCCCCTCGTTTGTTGGCTGAACTCAGAAACAAGATACGCTTATTTTAGCGTATCTTGGATATCGTATACGTATTATCGGAGCAGTAAAATTACAGCTCTTAGATCGTTATTGTTGGTATCACTGGACGAGAAAACCGTAGGTAAGTGGATCGGTCTCGTCGATGATCCAGTTGGCGAAACCACAGATATGGGCCTTACCGCTTACCTCGGGAATAACGGCGTCCAACGGACCTACCTTTGTTTCACTGAGCACGCGGCCTTTGAAAACGGTCCCGATAATGGATTCGTTGATCAACGCATCGGTGGCCGATAGTTCACCGCGCAGATAGAGCTGGGCCACGCGGCCCGCAGTGCCCGATCCGGTTGGCGACCGGTCGATCGCACGATCGGCATACACGCAGCAATTGGCCTGGCTTGACCCCTCGTGACGCGGGTCGCCATACACCATTACGCCGTACACATCATTGAATTCCGGGATTTCCGGGTGAATGAACGAACCCCGGGCATTGATGGCGGTTTTGATTTCATAGCCGAACTGAGTGATGGTCGACAGATCTTTCTCGCGGATGGCGATATTGTGCGCACGGCCATCGACGTAGAAGTAAGTTGCGCCGCCGTAAGCAATATCACCCGTGACCTTGCCGAACGTTGGCGTGTTCACTGTCACGTCTCGCTCGAAGATGAACGACGCTACGTTGACGAAACGTACCACCCCTGCCCGCACACCATCCCACTCGACGAACGCCTCGATGAAGCCGCATGGCGCATCGATACCTACACGGGTCTCAGGGGCTTTTCGTTCGACCCAGCCCAGCTCCACAGCAGCCGTGGCCAGCGCGATCACGCCATGACCGCAATGTGGGCTATAGCCCATGTTGTTGAGGAAAATGATGCCGAAATCGGCACCTTCACTCACGGGTTCCGTCAGAAAGCCGCCATACAGGTCCTTGTGACCACGCGGTTCAAGCATGAGCGCTCGCCGGTAGTGGTCAGCGCTCTGTTGCAACCAGGTACTGCGCTCGACAATGGTCGCACCTGGCACCTTGGGTAACCCCTGGGTGACGAGTCGGAATGTTTCCCCGCTCGTGTGCAGCTCAACCGTGGCAAATGATCGTTCGTACTGCATTCGTATTCTCCATATCTCAGGGTTGCGAAAGCTGACTGATGGCGTGAATAGCTCGCCATTTAGGATATGGTATACGATAAACGATAAGCGTCAACTGGTAAATATTGAGTCCGATGATCAATGCGATCAAAGGTGCAAACACCAGCAAGATATCTAAGGAAGGTCGACAGCCCAGGAATCGATGACGCCATTGACAGGGGCGATACGGTATACGATATTCGATAAAACATCAGGTAATGGATGTATGACCCATTCAGAGATCGATCCCCCAGCCGTCATCGGCTATGTGACACCGCTGAGCGCGCAACCCGGGGAACTGCTGGAGTTCAAGATTTCCTCATCAGGTAATCAGGACATCCGCGCCAGGGTTGTAAGGCTTGATTGCTGCGATCCCAATCCGCAAGGCCCGGGACTCAAAAGCGCGGACGTGGATTTCAGCCTGGACGAGTGCTATCGCGCAACCGAACAAAAGACCTACCCCGGATCGTGTGCGATTGCTCCCCTGCCCTCCCTCAGCGATGTCCGCAACCTGACACTGTCGCTGCTGGTGAAACCCACGCTGTACAGCACCGCCGACCAGGTCATTTTTTCGTGGCAGGATGAAACGGCAACGACCGGCTTCGCATTGGCCCTCAACGCGGGCACGCTTGCTTTGAAGCGGCTGGGGGAGCACACCCGTCTGGAGCTTGGTCTTCGATTAGAGATCAACCGCTGGAGTCAGCTGGAAATCGGCTTCGACCAGCAAGACATTGTCGTTCGTCTGAAGCTGGTGTGCAGTCGAGATACCTTCGAAGCCAGCAGCCGTCTGGCTGGGCTCCAAGCCCTGCACCAGGACACCAGTCACCTCAGTCTCGCTGCCATCTGGAAGGGCCACCCCGTCGATTGCCTCAACGGCGCCATCGAGGCGCCATGCCTGACCCGCACTCGTGCTGGCACGAGCACCGACATTGAAGTGCTTGCGCGCTGGTCTTTCGCCAACGATGCGTACAAGCAAACGATTGAAGATGACATCGATCCCTCGCGCCATCTCACGCTGATCAACATGCCGATGCGCGGCGTGCGCTCTTCGGGTTGGACCGGCCGCAACATGGACTGGAAAAACGCGCCTGACGAATACGCCGCCATCGCTTTTCACGCCGATGACCTGAGCGATTGTCAGTGGAGCACGACCATTGCGGTTCGAGTACCTGCCGGTATGCCATCGGGTGTTTACGGACTTGTCGTCGATCACCCGTCAGGCAGCGACACTATTCCGTTCTACGTTCTGCCCGGTGCAGACTTGCCCCGCCGCAGAATCCTCTTTCTGGCACCCACGTTTACCTATCAGGCTTACGCGAACCATACTCGCGGAACATTTGCAGGAGCGCTTCAGAACCGCGTCAGAGAATGGAATGCCTATCCGCATAATCCGGATGTCATCGGAACATTCGGATATTCAAACTACAACCGCCACCCCGATGGTTCAGGGATAACCCTTTCGTCCCGGTTACGACCGATCATGACCATGCGCCCTGCCTATCTGGTCTATCTGGACGAGCGTGGATCCGGCATGCGTGGTTTTGCCTCGGACTCGCATCTGACCGACTGGTTGAAGGCCAAAGGCTACGAGTTCGACGTCATCACCGATGAAGATCTGGATCGCGAAGGCGTTGATGCCCTGACGCATTACGATGTTGTGTTGACCGGGACCCAGCCTGAATATCACACGCGCAGCACGCTGGAAGCGCTGATCGCCTATCGCGAGGGTGGCGGCAAACTGATGTACCTCGGCGGTAATGGCTTCTACTGGAAAATCGGCCGCAATCCACAGCTCCCTCATATGATCGAAGTGCGTCGGGCAGAAGGTGGCATGCGGGTCTGGGCCAGCCAGCCCGGCGAGTATTACCACCAACTCGATGGCGAGTACGGCGGCTTGTGGCGTCGCAACGGAATTGCCCCGCAACAAGTCGCCGGCGTGGGCTTCACCGCCGAAGGCGCGTTCGAGGGAACGTACTACGTCCGCACTCCGGAATCGTTTCGCAGTGAATTGAGCTTCCTGTTCGAAGGTATCGCACCTGAACAGCGAATCGGCGATTTCGGTCTTTCGGGAGGCGGTGCTGCCGGGTTCGAGATCGACCAGGTCTGTGCGGACTTGGGTACTCCGGACTTCGTGACGGTCGTTGCTGCCTCTGAAGGTCATGGCCCGACCTTTGAAACCACCTTCGAAGAGCTTCTGCTTCCGGGTGTATTCGATGGTGGGCCGCGACCTTACGGCGGCATTCGCTCAAACATCGTCTATGGCATCGACGAGAACGGCGGAGGCCTGTTCTCGGTCGGGTCCATTACATTTTGCGGCAGCCTCTCGCACAACCACTACAACAACAACGTGTCGCGTTTGCTGGAAAACTGCCTGCGCAAATTTCTCCAACGCCCATGCAGCTCCGATGAGTCACGACAGATCTCCCCTCACTTCGCCACCTCCTTGAAAGAAGATTGACACCATGACAGACGAACTTTCTTTAGTGCGCATGGAATTCGACGAGCTTAGCCTGCTGCTGAGAAAAATCTTCATCCGCCACGGCGCATCCGATTTCGTCGCTGACATCCTGGCCACCAATTGCGCAGGCTGCGAGCGCGATGGTGCGCTCAGCCATGGCATCTTTCGCATGCCCGGTTATGTGGCCTCGCTGAAAACCGGTTGGGTGGACGGACAAGCCAATGCCGAGGTGAACATCGTAAGCCCTTCGTTCATCCGCATCGACGCCCGCAACGGATTCGCTCAACCTGCCCTGGTCGCCGCTGCGAAGGCGATTGATGAAGCCATCGAACGTACCGGCGTAGCCATCGTCGCTATCCGTAATTCCCATCATTTCAGTGCACTCTGGCCTGACGTTGAGCCGTTCGCCCTCAAAGGGCTGGTCGCGATCAGCTTCGTTAACGGTCTGGCCAATGTCGTCCCGCACGGTGGACACACAGCGGTTTTCGGAACCAACCCGATTGCCTTCGCAACACCGGTCGCTGGCGCCGAACCGCTGGTGGTGGATCAGGCGACCAGTGTCATGGCCAATGGTGAAGTTCGGCTGCATGCGCTGGACGATCGAGCACTTCCGCCCGGCACCGGCGTCGACAGTTCAGGTAACGCCACAACCAACCCACATGCGGTGCTGGCCGGCGGAGCATTGAACACGTTCGGCGGATACAAGGGTTCTTCGATTGCACTCATGGTCGAGCTATTGGCTGGCGCCCTGACCGGAGGACAATTGTCGTTCGAGAACGACTTCGGCAGTTGCGTTGGCGCACAGACGCCAAAGGCCGGGCAGCTACTGATTGTGATCGATCCGGATCGTGGCGGCACAACCGGTTTCAGCCAGCGTGCTGCGTTTCTGTGCAACCGCTTGATCGAAGCCGGTCAGGATCGACTGCCAGGTGCAAGGCGCCACAAGAACCGGCACACCGCACTGACCCAAGGCATTTCCCTCACAAAAAAAGCCATTGCGGATCTGCAGCAAATGGCCACGGACAACGCCATACAGGCGCCTTAAACGCATTCACAGACACATTCACCTCACCGCGAAAGCAACATTCTGGAAAAGACATGAGCAACCTATCCCGCGACACCGACAACCTGGAACTCCATCGATCGCTATCGTCTTCACACATCGAACAACTGGTGGCGCTTTTTCAAACCGAATGGTGGACCAAGGGACGCATCAGCGCAGATGTCGAAAAGATGGTGCAATCGGGCGGCCCGCTCTTTGCTTTCATTGATCCGCAGAACGATGAACTTGTCGCGTTCGCCCGAGCAATGACCGACGGCGTCTATAAGGCGATGATCTTCGACATTATCGTCAAGGATACGTGGCGAGGAACCGGGCTGGGCGCTGTACTCATGAACACAGTGCTGAACGATCCGGCATTGATCGGCATTAAGCACCGCGAACTCTACTGCCTGGACGACATGGTCCCCTTCTATGAGAAATGGGGTTTTGCGACTGCGGCGGCCGGTCTGAACTTCATGCGCAAGTCAGAGAGTTAAAGCCGATTCCGGCCGCGAATCCGTCACATGGAAAAACGCTTGGCACTGAAAGGTTCCAGATTCTGCGCAGGTGTGCGGCCGGCAACCATCTGCGCAATGAGTCGACCGGTCGTAGCACCCAAGGTCAGGCCAAGCTGGCCATGCCCCAACGCCATGAATACATTCGATAACCGGGCACTGCGGTCGATCACGGGTTTGGTGTCTGGCAGATACGGTCGGTAACCGACGCCGTATTCCATCTCACTCAGTCGCAATCCGGGAATGATCTTGCGCGCCTTTTCAAGAATGATTTCTGCGCGCTTGAAATTCGGCTCGGCATTGGGCCGGGCAAACTCCATAGTGCCGCCGATTTGCAGGCCACGGGTCATGGGGCTGATGCAAAAGCCGCCATCGGGAAAAATCACCGAGTGGCGCACTCTCTCTTGCTCCGCTGGCAGAAGTGCTTGATACCCTGCGATCCCGACGAGTGGAATCTTTGCGCCGAGTTGAGCAAAGAACTGCCGCGATCCGACACCTGCTGCAATCACCACATGATCGGCTGCGTAGCGCTCATCATCGGCCAGCGTGACTCCGCTTGCACGCTCGCCGGCTTCATCCAGCAGTTTGACCTGACCGCGTACGCGAACGCCCCCCTGGTCGATAAAACTTTGCGTCAGCGCCCCAATGAATCCCTCGGTATCGCTGACCGAGCGCCAGTCCGGAAAAAGCAAGCCATGCCTGAACCTGCCCGCCAGCGATGGTTCGAGATCGGCAATCGCCGCGGCATCGAGTATTTCTGCTTTGAAGCCCAAGGCTGAGCGGAATGCCAAATGAGGACGCTCCTGTTCCAAACCTGTTGCGGACTCAAACAGCTTGATCACAGGGCTTTCTCGCAGCAACGCCTGCTCAGTACAAGCCTGCAACAATGGCGCGTAGTCCGTGTGCGCATGTAGCGTAAGACTGGCGATATCCCGAGCAATTTCTTCGGATTTCGATTGCCTGGCACACGCCAGAAATCTCAGAAACCACGGCAACATGCCGGGCAATGCGCTGGCTCTCATCGCCAGAGGCCCCTCTTGATCCAGTAGCCACCCTGGAATTTTCTGCATCACTCCGGGCCTGGAAAGTGGAACCACTTCGCCGATCGCTATCTGGCCGCAGCTCCACTTGGCCGTGCTGTCGCCCGCCGTCGCAGGGTCGATCAAGGTAACGGCATACCCTTCCCTCTGAAGGTACAGGGCACAGCAGGTGCCTACGATGCCCCCACCTACGACAACCACCCTCTCGGAAAACAAGTGAAAACGCTCAGAAAAATGAACAGGCGCCATAAATGCCCCCTTGAAAGGCTGCGTTATATTTCGATCATTATCGGATATGGTATACGTATAAAAGCGAAACGAAATCGCCATGGCAAAAGCCATGGCGACTCAGGCATACAGGCCTGGATTTACTTGCGAATATTGTCCAACAGTGACTCACACGCCTTGGTGATGTGTTGACGAAGCAATTCAGCGGCCTCTTCCGCGTCACCCTTGCGGCACGCGGCGAGGATTTGCCGGTGTTCGCGATCATCCACCCCTGTCCCACCGGAAAGGGTCAACTGAATCCTCAAATAGCGCTCGATACGATCATTGACCGATCGGATAAGGTTCATCAGGAACGGCCGGTTGGCATCCTCATAGAGACAGGAATGAAACTGCCAGTTGAGTTCCGCCCAGCGCGCCACGTTGGTCTCTTGCGCGAACTCGTCACAGTATTGTTCGGCCCTTTTAAAGGTGGCATCGGTCATCAGCGGAACGGACAGTTTCAGCGCACTGGATTCCAGCATCGCCCGGACTTCGAAAATCTGCGCAATTTCCGGCTCGGAAATGCTTTTGACAACAGCGCCGCGGTTACGCTGGAACTCAACCAGGCCTTCGGCTTCGAGGCGCTTGAGTGCTTCACGCACCGGTATCTTACTGACATCAAACAGCTTGGCTACATCATCCTGGCGAATCGGTTCGCCTTCATCGAAGTCACCTGTGATGATCGCTTCGCGAATGTGATTGGCGATGATGTCGGACGCCGTGGGCGCGGAGCCAAGTGACGGCAGATCTGCAGGACTTAGGGGCAATTTGAACTCCATGTGAGTAATCGGGAAGCCACGATCGAATAACGTATTCTATATCAGCTCGCAGCTTACCATCGGCTGATATATCGGGTGATACAGCCTCTCTGGACGGCTGTTTCGCTCTATCAGCCCCTAAAAACCCGTTGACACCACTATCACCGTATACGATATTCAATTTAGAGTTTGACCCACCTGGTGTCAAGCCACGAACACCAGACATGCGCTGCATACCTGCCAACAAGAACAACAGGAGAAATCTGCATGCATCCCCCTCAAAAGAAACCTTCCAAACAATCGCGGATAACCGAAAAAGCGACCGACGCGTCCGGGGCACTCCGGCACTACGCCGAGAAAACCGGCAAGCACGGCGGCCTCAGGTCGTTCTTCCACGAGCTTATGAACGTTCCTGGCTGCAGCGAACATCTGTTGATTCTTTGACACGGGTTCTTCGCAACCCGCCTTCGACGCTCGTCGAGCGAACACTCAGGAGCCCCCCAAATGCCGATAGTAAAAATCGAAATGCTCGCCGGACGGCGGGCAGAGAAAAAGCACGAACTGGCACGCGAGATAACGACTGCTTTTGCCAGGATCCTCGGTTCCGCGCCGAAGGACGTCACCATCACCTTCACTGATGTCGCGCCGTCCGACTGGGTAATTGCCGGCGAGCCGCTCAGCGCTTCCATCACTGCGCCCCCACCGCTTCCCCAGCGTTAAACGACTCACTGGATGGCGTTTGCGGGTTGCATGCGATCAATCCCGAAGCGCTGTGTTTACCCTCCTTCAATGTCGAGTTTCACTCATGTATTTGAATGCCCAACAACTGGCCGATGCACTGCCTTGGGACGCGCTGATGGCAGCGTTATCCGATATCTTCACCCGCACCGTGCACTCCCCTGTGCGTCACCACCACAAGATCGAAGTGCCAGGCGACCCCGCCGCCATGCTGTTACTGATGCCGGCCTGGATCGAGGGCGAGTATCTGGGGGTCAAGCAAGTCACAGTGTTCCCCGGCAACAATGCAAAAGGCCAGCCGGGGCTCAGCAGCCACTATCTCCTCAGTTGCGCTAAAACCGGCCTGCCGCTGGGGCAATTCGACGGCAACGAATTGACGGCCCGTCGCACAGCAGCGGCTTCTGCCCTTGCATCTGGCTATTTGTCGCGTGCCGATTCGAAATGTCTGCTGATGGTGGGTGCGGGTCGTATGGGGCGATATCTGGTGAGCGCCCATCGCTCGGTGCGCGAACTGCAAGAAGTGATTGTTTATGACCTCAACGTTGATGCCGCGACAGCGTTCGCCAATGACATCCGCGCCCAGGGGCTCCAGGCAAGAGCCGTCTCGCTGCAAGAACTACCGGCTGCAGCTGCGGCTGCCGACATCATCAGTTGCGCCACGCTCGCCACGGAGCCGGTCATCCGGGGCCAGTGGTTGAAAACGGGTGTGCATCTGGATCTGGTCGGCAGCTTCACCCCGGCAATGCGCGAAGTCGACAACGATGCCGTAGCGCGCTGCAGCCTGTTCGTCGACACCCGCGACGGTGCGCTCGCGGAGACAGGTGATCTGATCCAGCCGATTCGCGACGGGGTCATTACCGAGAATGACGTCATCGCCGAGTTCAGCGACCTGTGTGCTGGCAAACACAAAGGACGCTCCGGCCTGATGGCCCCGGATCAAGCCATGACCCTGTTCAAATCAGTGGGCGCTTCGGTCGAAGATCTGGCCGCGGCGATCCTGGCTTACCAACGGACTTCGGCAGCCAACTGAACCCAGACCCTTTCAACGTTTGCACGTTCAATACAGGCCGGGCGCCAAGCGCCCGCCCCTCTGGAGGAATACCATGCAATCATCCAAAGTCATCCATGTCGTCAGTTGCCATGCAGCGGGTGAAGTGGGCGATGTCATTGTCGGCGGCGTCAATCCCCCTCCCGGAGAAACGATCTGGGAACAGCGCCAGTTCATCGAAACTGACCAGACACTACGCAACTTTGTCTTGAACGAACCGCGCGGCGGGGTATTCCGGCATGTCAATCTGCTGGTTCCACCCAAGCACCCGAAAGCAGACATCGGCTGGATCATCATGGAGCCGTGTGACACACCGCCAATGTCAGGTTCCAACTCAATGTGCGTGGCGACCGTACTGCTGGAGACCGGAATCATCCCTATGGTCGAGCCGCAAACCCGCATGTTCCTTGAGCCACCAGGAGGGTTGATCGAAGTGGTGGCGACCTGCCGCAATGGCAAGGTTGAACGAGTGACCGTTCGCAACGTGCCATCATTCGCCGGCAGACTCGACGCGACTATCGAAGTAGCGGGGATCGGATCTCTACTCGTCGATACAGCTTATGGCGGTGACACTTTTGTCATTACCGACGCCCGGAAACTGGGCTTCTCCCTGACTCCTGACGAGGCTCGGGAAATGGCCGACTACGGCACGAGAATTACTCAGGCAGCCAACGAGCAGCTAGGGTTTGTCCACCCGGAGAATGATGACTGGAAGCATATTTCCTTTTGCCAGATCGCCAATCCGGTCGAGATGAAAAACGGCGTGCTGACTGCAGCCAATGCAGTGGCTATCCGCCCCGGCAAAATCGACCGTTCTCCATGTGGCACAGGTTGTTCAGCTCGCATGGCCGTCATGCACGCAAAAGGCCAGATGAAAGTGGGTGATCGCTTCGTCGGACAGTCAATCCTGGGCACCGAGTTCGATTGCCGGATTGATTCCGTATTATCCGTCGGTGACCGCCCCGGCATCAGTCCGGTCATCTCCGGACAAGCCTGGATTACCGGTATCCACCAACACACGCTGGATCCGACTGACCCGTTTCCGGCAGGTTATCGTGTTTCCGACACCTGGCCTGTGGAACAGCGTTAAAAGCACCTGATTAAAGGGTCTACGGTAATCCCGTTGTCCATTGCTGAGGCGCGGGATTACCGGGCTCGCCCCGATCGGCGATCGGTCGTGCCTGCTACCCTGTCCTCCGAATCTGAAGACGCAGGCTGAATGGCGTACACCGGCACCTCACGGCACCGGTGGTACAGCGGCCGGTGATCAGAAACCCGGAATGATCTGGCCCTTGTAGCGGGTCAGGATAAAGTCGCGTACTTGCGGCGAGTTCAGGGCCTTGGCCAGTTTCTGGATACCTGGGTCATTGAGGTTGTCCGGACGGGCGACCAGGTACTCGACGTACAGGCTCTTGCCCTTCTCGACGATCAGCGCGCTGTTGGTATCGATCCCCGCTTCCAGTGCGTAGTTGGCGAACACGAAGGCCAGGTCCACCTGGTTCACCGCCCGGGCAAGCAATGCGCCTTCGAGCTCGCGAATTTTCAGCTTGTGCGGGTTTTCGGCGATATCGCGCTGGGTGGCGAGGGTGTTGCCGGGGTCCTTGAGTTTTATCAGGCCCGCCTCGTGCAACAGCACCAGTGCGCGCCCGGTATTCACCGGGTCATTGGGAATGGCGACGCTGGCGCCTTCCGGAAGATCCGCGAGCTTTTTGATTTTGGTTGAATACGCGCCGAAAGGTTCGATGTGCACGCCCACTACCGGTACCAGATCGGTATGGCGGGTCTTGTTGAAATCATCGAGGAACGGTCGGTACTGGTAGTAATTGGCGTCGAGGTTTTTCTGCGCCAGTTGCAGGTTGGGCTGGATGAAGTCACTGAAGACTTTGATATCCAGGTCAACCCCTTCGCTGGCGAGCACCGGTTTGACGAACTCGAGAATTTCCGCGTGGGGAACCGGGGTGGCACCGACCACCAGTTTTTCGTTGGCGTGGGCGCTCAGGGACAAAATGGCAGCAAAGGCGGCCAGGGTCTTTTTCATGCTAATGACTCCAGAATGATCAGAAAGTGGCCGTCGTGGGGTGGACGTAGGGCCGGCAGCAGCGGTACCCGGCTACTGCGTTCGGGCAGTCACGGCGTTAGCGCCGTGTGTAATGTCGTACCAGGCGATCACCACTCACTTGCAGGGCCTGCACCAGCAGGATTAGCAGCAGGACGGTGACCACCATCACATCCGTTTGAAAACGCTGATAACCGAAACGAATCGCCAGATCCCCCAGGCCACCACCGCCCACTACCCCGGCCATGGCCGTGTAATCCACCAGCACGATGGCGGTGACCGTAACGGCGGCGATCAGCCCGGGCCGGGCCTCGGGCAGCAAGGTATGCAAGATGATTTGCGGGGTCGTCGCTCCCATGGATTGCACGGCTTCGATCAGGCCGCGATCAACCTCACGCAGGGCACTCTCCACCAGTCGGGCGAAAAACGGCGTACAACCGATGACGAGTGGTGGAATTGCGCCGCGCACGCCCAACGTTGTACCTGCAACCACGGCGGTCACCGGAATGAGCACGATCAGCAGAATGATGAAGGGCATCGAACGCAGCACGTTGGCCGCCACCGACATCAGCCGGTGCAGACGAGGCGACTGGAGCAACGGGCGCTGGCCCGTCAGGTACAACAGCACTCCGAGCGGCAGGCCGAGCAACACCGTACAGCCCAGGGCCACGCCGAGCATGCTCAACGTGGCCAGGCAGCCACCGGCCACTTCGAGCCAGTTGACGTGGGCCAGCCACTGGTTCATTGCCGTGCCCCCTTGCGCATCGCTGCGACCGGATGCGGCGCCGTCAGCCGGTCACCCTGACCGAACAGCTTGTGCCGCAGGGTGCCCTCCTCGTATTCATGCTTGAACAATCCCCGGGCCTGCAATTCCGGCACCAGCAAATCAACCACCGCCTCAAAGGTCTCGGGCGCCACCACGCTGGCCAGGTTGAAGCCGTCGACATCGGTCTCCTCGACCCACTCCTGCAACTGATCGGCTACGGTTTTCGCCGAGCCCACCAGAATCGGGCCGTCGCCACCAATCGCGCAGTAGTCGGCGATTTCCGCAGTGGTCCAGGTTCGATGCGGATCGGCACGGGTGAAAGCCTCGACGGCGGATTGAATTGCATCGCTAGGCACTTCACGCAGCACTTGCTGCGGCGTGTACTCGCCGAAATCGATCCCGGTCCATCCGGACATTAAAGCCAGGGCGCCGCTTGCGCTCGCGTATTCCCGATACTCACGCAGACGCTCCAGTGCCTCGGCATCCGTGGCCGCGACGATGACCGTGAGTTGCTCGAAAACCAGTACCTGGTCGGCCTTGCGACCGGCAGCCAGAACCGCAGCACGCAGCTGCGCGACCTGTTGTTTAAGCACCACTTTGCTCGGTGCAGCAACGAACACGCACTCGGCATTCGCCGCCGCAAAGGCCCGCCCACGGCTTGAGGCGCCGGCCTGATAGATCACGGGCGTTCGCTGTGGCGACGGTTCGCTGAGGTGAAAACCGGGCACGGTGAAAAACTCGCCCTGATGATCGATGCCATGCACCTTGCGCGGATCGGCGTAAACCCCGCTGGCGCGGTCGGCCTGCACCGCGCCCTCCTCCCAGCTGGCTTCCCAGAGTTTGTAGCAGACCTGCAGGTACTCCTCGGCCAGCGCGTACCGCTGATCGTGGGACAACTGCCGGGCATGGCCCAGGTTGCGTGCGCCGCTGCTCAGGTACGAGGTGACGATATTCCAGCCCGCCCGGCCCGATGTCAGATGATCAAGGGTCGACATGCGCCGGGCGAACGGATATGGATGCTCGAACGAAACCGACGCCGTGACGCCAAACCCCAGGTGACGTGTTGCCGCCGCCATTGCCGGCACCAGTTGCAACGGATCGTTGACCGGCACCTGCGCCGCACTGCGCAAAGCCTCGTCGGCGCTCCCCTGATAGACGTCATAGACGCCCAGCACATCGGCGATGAACAGGCCGTCGATCTTGCCACGCTCCAGGGTTTTCGCCAGTTCGATCCAATAGTGGATGTCGGTATACCGCGTCGACTGGTCACGCGGATGCCGCCACTGGCCGGGCGACAAATGCCCTACGGTATTCATGCTGAAGGCATTGAGACGAATGTGTTTAGGCATGGGCGCAACCTCAAGACCAGTCGTGGCGAGGAGGCTTGATGCCGTTGAGCGCCCAGTTGCCAATCACGTGGTACTTCCAGCGCACCGGGTCGTGCAGGGTATGAACCCTCGCATTGCGCCAGTGGCGATCAAGGTTATGTTTACGCAGCGTCGAGCGGGTGCCACCCAGTTCAAACAGCTTGTTACTGGCTTCAATGGCGATTTCGGTGGTCAAGACCTTGGCCCTTGCCACCGCCAGCGATGCCAGCGCGACCGATTGTTCATCGGGCGCCGACCTGGCCTGATCGAGCACAAGGCCGGCACGCTGCAGCAACGCTTCGGCAGCCTCCAGGCGGATATCCAGGGCACCCACCTGGATGATCGTCAGCGGATCTTCACTGGCCTTATCCACGCCGGCATCGATCCACGGACGGGCTTGTTCACGTACAAAGCGAATGGTGTCCTGCAGCGCCGCGCGTGCAATGCCCGCGTCGATGGCGGCCGTGGT
>Ga0153921_1000611_pt1 | contig 17976 bp, 17 predicted proteins | sample TSNJ005MetaG_FD_104691 | JGI IMG/M metagenome (GOLD analysis project Ga0153921, IMG submission 104691) | Attine ant fungus gardens microbial communities from New Jersey, USA - TSNJ005 MetaG | ecosystem: Host-associated > Fungi > Mycelium > Unclassified | place: USA: New Jersey, Brendon T. Byrne... | reverse complement strand
CGGCGTACGCGGCGTACTGCACGGCAACCGCACCTTCCTGCTGCAGGACGACGACGGCCAGATCATCGACGCCCACTCGATTTCCGCTGGCCTGGACTACCCCGGCATCGGCCCGGAACACGCCTGGTTGCATGATATCGGCCGCGTCCAGTACACCTCGGTGACCGACGACGAAGCCCTCGACGCGTTCCACAAATGCTGCCGCCTGGAAGGGATTATTCCTGCACTGGAAAGCGCCCACGCCCTGGCTGAAGTGTTCAAGCGCGCTCCGACCTTGCCCAAGGATCACCTGATGGTGGTGAACCTGTCCGGCCGTGGCGACAAAGATATGCAAACCGTGATGCACCACATGGAACAGGCTTCACAAGAGCCATCTCAGCAGGAGAAACACTAAATGAGCCGCCTGCAAACACGTTTTGCGCAACTGAAAGAACAAAACCGCGCGGCCCTGGTGACCTTCGTTACCGCCGGCGACCCGGGTTATGACACCTCGCTGGCGATCCTCAAAGGCTTGCCGGCAGCCGGCGCCGATGTGATCGAGTTGGGCATGCCCTTCACCGATCCGATGGCGGACGGCCCGGCCATCCAACTGGCCAACATCCGCGCACTGACCGCCAAGCAGAACCTGGCGAAAACCCTGCAGATGGTCCGTGAGTTCCGCAAGGACAACACCGAGACGCCGCTGGTGCTGATGGGTTACTTCAACCCGATCCACAAATATGGTGTGCCGCAGTTCATCGCCGATGCCAAGCAAGCCGGTGTAGACGGCCTGATCGTGGTCGACATGCCGCCCGAGCATAACGGCGAGCTGTGCGACCCGGCCCAGGCTGCGGGTATCGACTTTATCCGCCTGACCACGCCGACCACCGATGATGTGCGCCTGCCTACCGTGCTCAACGGCAGCTCCGGGTTTGTGTACTACGTGTCGGTGGCCGGTGTGACCGGCGCCGGCGCGGCGACCCTCGAGCATGTCGAGGAAGCCGTAACCCGCCTGCGCCGGCATACCGACCTGCCGATCAGCATCGGTTTTGGTATCCGCACGCCGGAACAAGCCGCCGCCATCGCGCGCCTGGCAGACGGTGTCGTGGTGGGGTCGGCCTTGATCGATCACATTGCGAATGCCAAAACTGATCAGCAAGCGATTGATGGCGTGTTGGGCCTCTGCGCGGCACTGTCGGAAGGTGTCCGCAGCGCCCGTAAGTAAGCGGCTCGTAAGCGGTAGGTAAAGTTCCTGATACAGAGGAATCATACCGTCGATTCAGTACCTAAACTGACAAGACCAAGGGATTTCGAACCTCGTTCGAGGTCCCTTTTTTGTTCGTGCAGTACTGAGGAAACACCCCATGAAAATGCCTAAACGCTTGATAGCTGGTCTCGGCGTGCTGATGCTCGGCGCAAGTGCCCTGGCGCAGGCCGCGCCTTACGACCAAGGCGGCCCAGACCGTGGCGGCCCGCAAGGCCAGCACGAGCAACATGGCGACGACCACCGCGGCCCACAGGACAACCGTCGCGGCGGCCCGCCCCAGGACTTTGGCCCGGTGCGGCAGATCATCCACGACAACCATGGTCAGTTCGCGCGCGGCGCCCCACCGCCACCGAATGTGCGCCTGGTACGCGGCCAACCACTGCCCCGTGGCTACTACGGCGAACGCCTGGACAACCGAGCGCTGGCGCGCCTGCCGGTGTACCCAGGCTACGAATGGCGCCGCTCCGGCCCGGACGTGGTGTTGATTGCGGTGGGTACCGGCATCGTCTACGAGATCCTCGACGGCGTCCTCAACTGAAACCGAGGGGCAGGGTGAGCTTGCAAGGCAAGCAGGCTGTCTGTCTGTGGCAGGCCTGCCTCCTGTGACAAGCAGGCTCCCTATGACAAGCCCGCATCCTGTGCAAGAAGACTCCCTGTGACAAGCCCGCTTCCTGTGGCAAACCCGCATCCTGTGGTGAGCGGGCTTGCCCCGCGTTGGGCTGCGCAGCAGCCCCAATAGAGAAGCTACTGCGGTATTTCAGGAATAACGCGTCGACAGGTTTTGGGGGTGCTTCGCACCCCAACGCGGGGCAAGCCCGCTCGCCACAGGGTCCAGGCTTGCCACAGAGTGCGGGCTTGCCACAGGGAGCCTGTCTGCTACAAAGGCTCACCTGGTAGAGAAGCCCCCATCAGCGACAAACACCCATCCGCCACAGGCTATTCATTCAGTTCAATACGCTCGACCTTACCCACCAACAGCACGTAGGACAGCGCACCGAGCAACGCCAGCACCGCGATGTAGGTGATCGCCGGCGCAAACGAATCGCCGCTGGCCAAAAAGCCAATCACGATCGGCGTGGCAATCGCCGACAGGTTGCCGATGAAATTGAACACCCCTCCCGTCAGCCCGAGCAGACGCGCAGGCGCCAGGGTCGAGACCAGCGACCAGGTGATCGACGCCAGGCCATTGCCGAAAAATGCCAGCGCCAAGAACGCAATCACCCATGCCGTCGAGTCCACGTAGTTGGCGCCAATGATCGCCGTGGAAATCAGCAATCCACCGATGATCGGCAATTTGCGCGCGAAACCCACCGACGCCCCCCGGCGAATCAGCCAGTCGGAAAATATCCCCGAGCAAAGCACCCCGACAAACGCCGCCAGAAACGGCAGCGACGCCAGCAGGCCGGACTTGATGAAGTCCATGCCGCGATATTTCACCAAGTACGTCGGGAACCACGTCAGGAAGAACCACAGCGTCGAGTTCAGGCAGAACTGCCCGAGGTAGATGCCCCAAAGCTTGCGCTTGCTCAGCACGATGCCCAGGTCGACCCAACTGAACGGCGCCTTGGTGGCTTGCGCCTGCATGTCGACCAGCCCGCCACCTTCGCGGATGAGGTCGATTTCAGCGGCGTTGGCGCCTTTGAAATCCTTCGGCTCGCGGTACACCGCGTACCAGATCACCGCCCACAGGATGCCGACGCCACCGGTGGCGACAAACACCATGTGCCAGCCGAACGCGTGCTGCAGCCACGCCAGGACTGGCGTGAGAAAGGCCAGCCCGACAAACTGCCCGGAGGTATAGACGCCAATCGCAGTGGCGCGCTCGCGTTCGGGAAACCAGGTGGTGACCACACGGCTGTTGATCGGGTAGGCCGGCGCCTCCAGGGCGCCGACGGCCATGCGCAGCACAAACAGCGCGATGAAACTGGCGGCAAACCCGAGCATCACGGTGGCGATCGACCACAGCAGCAGGGCAGCGGTGTAGAGAATGCGGGGCGGCACGCGGTCGACCAGCCAGCCGCCAGGGATCTGCATGGCGGCATAGGTCCAGCCGAATGCGGAAAAGATCAGCCCGACGTGCACCGGGTCGATCCCCAGTTCACTGGTCAGTGCCGGGGCGGCAATCGACAGGTTGCTGCGGTCGAGGTAGTTGATCACCACGGTGATAAACAGCAGCACCATGATGAAGAAGCGCTTTCGGGTAGGCGTGACTAAAGATGCCTGCCCGGTGAAGGATTCAGGGTGCATGGGGGTTGCCTCTTGTTATGTTTATTGAGGACGGGTCGACGCGGTCAATGTGGGAGCTGGCTTGCCTGCGATGGCGGTGCGACCGCTGACTCATCTGGTACAGGCAGACCGCTATCGCAGGCCAGCTCCCACATTCGAACAGGTCCCTTCAGGTCAATATCACCACTCGGCAAAACTGCCGTCGGCATGCCGCCAGATCGGGTTGCGCCAGCGGTGGCCGATGGCCGCGCGTTCGATCACGTATTCCTCGTTGATCTCGATGCCCAGGCCAGGCCCGTTGGGGATCTTCACGAAGCCCTGGTCATAGTCGAACACGCCCGGGTCGCGCACGTAGTCGAGCAGGTCGTTGCTCTCGTTGTAGTGAATGCCCAGGCTTTGCTCCTGGATAAACGCGTTGTAGCAAACTGCATCCAGTTGCAGGCAGGCCGCCAAGGCAATCGGGCCCAACGGGCAGTGCAGGGCGAGGGCCACGTCGTAGGCTTCGGCCATGTTGGCGATCTTGCGGGTCTCGGTGATGCCGCCGGCATGGGAAGCATCCGGCTGGATGATGTCGACGTAGCCTTCGCTGAGCACGCGCTTGAAGTCCCAACGCGAAAACAGGCGCTCGCCCAAGGCAATGGGCGTGCTGGTCAGCGGTGCCAGCTCCTTGAGGGCTTCGTAGTTTTCACTGAGCACCGGCTCTTCGATAAACATCAGTTTGTACGGGTCCAGCTCTTTCATCAGCACTTTGGCCATGGGCTTGTGCACCCGGCCATGGAAGTCGACGCCGATGCCGACGTTAGGGCCGACTGCATCGCGCACGGCCGCGACGTTGGCCAGGGCCAGGTCGACTTTCTCGAAGCTGTCGACGAACTGCAATTCTTCGGTGCCATTCATTTTCACCGCAGTAAAACCACGGGCCACGGCCTCTTTGGCAGCGCGCGCGGTATCGGCGGGGCGGTCGCCGCCGATCCACGAATACACGCGGATCTTGTCACGCACCTGGCCACCGAGCAGGTCGCTGACCGACACACCGAGGGCCTTGCCCTTGATGTCCCACAGTGCCTGGTCGATGCCGGCGAGGGCGCTCATGTGCACGGCGCCGCCTCGGTAGAAGCCACCGCGATAGAGCACGGTCCAGATATCTTCGATATTGCGTGGGTCTTTGCCGATCAGGTAGTCGGACAGTTCCTCGACCGCAGCAGCCACGGTGTGGGCGCGGCCTTCGACCACGGGTTCACCCCAGCCGGTGACGCCCTGGTCGGTCTCGACCTTGAGGAAGCACCAGCGCGGCGGGACGATGAAGGCCGTCAGTTTGGTGATTTTCATCTGTTATCTCTCTTATAGATGCGGCGCCTGCAGGCGCGGAACTTGATATCAGCTCAGGGCTTCCCAGGCGGCGACATAAGCCTGGGCGCGGCTCGCTACCTGATCCACTGTCATACCCGGTTTGAACAATCCCGACCCCAACCCGAAGCCCTTGGCGCCGGCGTCGATGAACACCTGCATGTTGTCCGGGGTGATACCGCCCACCGGCAGCAGCAACGTGCCTGCCGGCAGTACCGCCAGCCACGCCTTGATCACCGAAGGGCCCATTTGCTCGGCCGGGAACAGCTTCAACACGTCGGCACCTTCGGCCAAGGCGGCGAAGGCCTCGGTAGGCGTGGCCACGCCGGGCGACAGGTACAAGCCGGCGGTTTTCGCCGCACGCAACACCTTGGCATCGCTGTGGGGCATGACGATCACCTGGCCACCGGCGGCTTGCACCTGCTCGACCTGCTCGGGCGTCAACACCGTGCCGGCACCGATCAGGCAATCGGCGGGCAGGCTGTCGCGCAAGGTGCGGATACTGGTGTACGGGTCGGGCGAGTTCAGCGGGACTTCGATCACCCGAAAGCCCGCCTGGTACAGCACTTGGCCGATGGCTTGGGCTTCGTCCGGTCGTACCCCGCGCAGAATCGCGATCAAACCGTTTTGTGCGAGTGCTTGCTTGAGCATGTCAGGCCTCCGTTGCAGGTTGAGTGAGCCCGGCCGCCACGGCCAATTGCCACAGGCCACGCTCGGTCGCTTCCTGCGCCAGGCTGACGTGGGCGAAACCGCACAAGGCGAGGGCGCGTTGGTAGCGGGCGCAGAGGGCGCCAGCACCGACCAGGATGATCGGCGTTTGCTTGGCGTGGCCAGGCAAGCCGGCGAGTTCATGGCCGATCAGCAGGCCAGACAAGTAATCGGGTTGTTGCTCCGGGGCGAGTTCGGCGGTGAGGCCCAGCGCGCGTGCGCTGAACAGCGTCGACAGCACGCCACGCTGGCCGTCCCGGGAGAGCGCCACCTGCACGCCGCGATCAAACGCGTCGGCCTGAAACTGCTCGGCGACCTTTTGCGTACGCCCGAGAATGCTGTGCTTGCTCAGTACCGCGAACAGCTCGCCGGTCATGAAGGTGTCGAAGTGAGTGATGCAGCCGTCGACCACCTCGACCCATTTGGAATGACTGCCGGGCAGGCCGATCAAGACTTCAGCGGTGGTCGGCAGGCTTTGCAACACGCCCAGCACCTGGGTTTCTTCGCCGCGCATCACGTTGGGCAAGCCGACCTGCTCGATCACTCCCGGCACGATGTGCACCGCCACGCCGCGTAGGCTGCGCACGGTGTGCAAGGCCTTGCCGAGGCTCGCGACGTCCACGGGGGTATTGCGATAAGCCGCTTCGCTCCAGCCCTGGGCGCTGCCGACCATACCGCAGGCGATCACCGGCAAGCCTGGCTCGGCGTCGAGCCAGTCGCCGCACGCCGCATCGAACGCCAACTCAAAGCCATCGCTGCAGCGCACGCCGGCAATATCCCGGGGCTCGCTGGGCAAGTGCATGATGCCGGACGCCAGCGCGCGCTGTTCCAGCACCACACCCGCCGGGCCGAGTTTGTAAGCACGAAGGGAGCTGGTCCCCCAATCGAGCGCGATCAATTGCGCCTGCATCGCTTCACCTGAGTTCTGAGCGGATGCAGCGAATATAAACCCAGGCGTACGCAAGTCTCAATATATAAATACACATCCCATATATAGGGAGATAGCGTGCAAAGGAACCGGCCTGGCGGCGATAGCGCTCTTGAGGCGCCATCGCCGGCAAGGCAGATCCTGCATCAGGGCGCAGGTCAGAAAATAGACAGGTCCAATTCGCGCATCGCCCCCATCCAGATCGCGTAGTCGGTGTGATCTTTCAGGTCATCGCCGGTATCGGGGTGCAGGAACACCACCAGGCCATTGCGGTTGAGCGCCAGCCAGGGCAACACCACGCCGATGTATTCGGCGTCGAACGCCAGTTGGCAACTCCAGTCCGGGTGCGGGCCGACGGGCCGTTCATGCACGCGGCCCATGCGCAGCGGAAACAGCCTGGCACCGTCCTCGCACAAGGCCCGCGCCTGGTCGATGGTGCTGGCGTCAAAGTAGATGTGGGCGTGGTAGCCCTTGATACGTTGCATGTCGGACTCCGGATCCACTGTGCGCCAAATCCTAGACCGCAATCGATGGCAGGGCCAGCCCGGTCAGCGACTGCGCGCTGCTGGCCTGTTCCGCCACCAGCCAGTCGACAAAACGCTCGACCAGTTGCCCACGCCGCTTGCGCTGGGGTTGCACCACGTAATAGCCGAAGCGCGAGATCACGGTGTCGCCGATTGGCCGGCACAGCCAGTTCTGTTCCAGCAGGTTATCCACCAGGTGGCGCCAGCCGATGGCCACGCCCTGGCCGGCAATCGCCGCCTGGATCAGGAGGGTGTAGTTGTCGAAGCGCAGTTGCCCCGGGGTGGGCGCGGTGCTGATGCCCAGCTCGCGGAACACACCACTCCAGTCGAACCATTGGCTGTTGTTTTCCTGGCGCAGGTGCAGCAAGGGGAAATCCTGCAAATTCTGAACGGTCAGCGGCACGGCCTGGTCCTTGAGCCACTGCGGGCTGCAGACCGGGAATACTTCCTCGTTGAACAGCCACAGGCTGTCGCCCTGTTTGAACCGGCCATCACCGAAGAGCACAGCGACGTCGATATCGCTGCGCAGGGTCGCGTGGTTGCGCTCGCTGGTCACCAGGCTCACGTCGACCTGAGGGTTGGCCTGGTGGAAGCGATGCAGGCGCGGCATCAGCCAATAGGCGGCGAAGGCGAAGTCGGTGGCCACTTGCAGCACTTCATGCTGGTCCTGCTGGGTAATCGCGCTGAGGCCGTGATTAATGCTTTGCAGGCCGCCTTGCACATGCTCGAACAGCAGGGCACCGGCGTCGGTCAGCTCGATGCCACGGTAGATGCGATCGAACAGGCGGATCGCCAGCTGTTCTTCCAGGCGCTTGATCTGCTGGCTGATCGCGGGCTGGGTGGTGCCCAGCTCCATCGCGGCAGCGGTAAAGCTGCGGTGGCGCGCGGCGGCTTCGAAGGCGCGCAACAGGTCGAGGGACAGGTCACCGAGGGCTTCATACATAAGCTGTGCTTATCCTAGACATTGCTTTTCATGGGCTTTACCCCATTTTCCATGGGCTGCATGCTCATTCGCATAAACACCGCCTATGGAATGCCGAAGACCCATGAAGCGCAAGAACATTCTTTTCATCATGGCCGATCAAATGGCCGCGCCGCTGCTTCCGTTCTACGGACCTTCCCCGATCAAGTTGCCCAACCTGAGCCGCCTCGCCGCGCAGGGTGTGGTGTTCGACGCCGCTTATTGCAATAGCCCGCTGTGCGCGCCGTCGCGATTTACCCTGGTCAGCGGCCAGTTGCCGAGCAAGATCGGCGCCTACGACAACGCAGCGGATTTTCCCGCCGATGTCCCGACCTATGCCCACTACCTGCGTCGTCTCGGTTATCGCACGGCGCTGTCGGGCAAGATGCATTTCTGTGGCCCCGATCAGTTGCATGGCTATGAAGAACGCCTGACCAGCGATATCTACCCGGCCGACTACGGCTGGGCAGTCAATTGGGATGAGCCGGACGTACGCCCCAGCTGGTACCACAACATGTCCTCGGTGCTGCAAGCCGGCCCTTGTGTGCGCACCAATCAGCTGGATTTCGACGAAGAGGTAGTGTTCAAGGCCCAGCAATACCTGTTCGACCATATCCGCGAAGACGGCGACCAGCCGTTCTGCCTGACCGTCTCGATGACCCACCCCCACGACCCGTACACCATTCCCAAGCCGTTCTGGGATCTGTACGACGATGCCGACATTCCTTTGCCTGCAACACCCGCGCAAGGCGACCTCGACCCGCATTCGCAACGCCTGCTCAAGGTCTACGACCTGTGGGACAAGCCGTTGCCGCTGGACAAGATCCGCGATGCCCGCCGCGCCTACTTCGGCGCCTGCAGCTATATCGACAGCAATGTCGGCAAGCTCCTGCAAACCCTGGAAGACACCGGCCTGGCCGATGACACAATCATCATCTTCTCCGGCGACCACGGCGACATGCTTGGCGAGCGCGGCCTCTGGTACAAAATGCACTGGTTTGAAATGGCTGCGCGCGTGCCGCTGCTGGTCAGTGCGCCGGGGCAGTTTGCCGCGGGCCGCGTGACCCACGCCGTTTCCACTGCCGACCTGTTGCCGACCCTGGTGGAGCTGGCCGGCGGCGAGCTGGACCCACGCCTGCCGCTGGATGGCCGCTCCCTGCTCCCACACTTGCTGGGGCAGGGCGGGCATGACGAAGTGTTCGGCGAATACATGGCCGAGGGCACCATCAGCCCGCTGATGATGATCCGCCGTGGCGCCTACAAGTTCATCTACAGTGAGGACGATCCTTGCCTGTTGTTTGATGTACATAACGACCCGCACGAGCGGGAGGACCTCAGCCAGTCACCGGAACACCGGCCACGGTTCGAGGCGTTTTTGCGTGAAGCGCGGGCCAAATGGGACATCCCGGCGATCCACCAGCAGGTGCTCGCCAGCCAACGCCGTCGTCGCCTGGTGTTTGAAGCGCTGACCCGAGGCAAGCTGAAGAGCTGGGATCACCAGCCACTGGTCGACGCCAGTCAGCAATACATGCGCAACCATATCGACCTCGACGACCTGGAGCGCAAGGCACGTTATCCACAACCCTGCCAAAACCAATAAATACAGAGGGAAGGCCATGCAAAAATTGACTGTGGTGCTGGGCATGCTGGCGTTGAGCTGCGCCAACGTGTACGCCGACACCGGTTGTGAGACGGTGAAGATGGCCGATCCAGGCTGGAGCGACATTGCCGCGACCAATGCCATCACCGGTTTCCTGTTGAGCGGCATGGGCTACAAGGCCAAGGTCGATACCCTGGCGGTGCCGATCACCTTTGGCGGGCTCAAGGATGGCCAGGTGGATGTGTTCCTGGGCAACTGGATGCCGGCGCAACAGGGCTTCTACGACAAGTTCGTGGCCAATGGCGATGTGGTGCAACTGGCGAAAAACCTCGACGGCACCGAGTTCACCCTCGCCGTACCGGACTATGTGTGGGACGCCGGGGTACATGACTTCGCCGACCTGAACAAATTTGCCGACAAGTTCGACAAGAAGATCTACGGCATCGGCTCCGGCGCGCCGGCGAATATCTCGCTGCAGGAGATCATCAAGAAAAATGACTTCGACCTTGGCCAGTGGAAGCTGGTGGAATCCAGCGAACAGGCGATGCTTGCCGAGGTGTCGCGGGCAGTGAAGAAACAGAAGTTCGTGACCTTCCTCGGCTGGACGCCGCACCCGATGAACGTGCAGTTGAAAATGCATTACCTCAAGGGTGGTGAAAAGTACTTCGGTGACACCGGCAGCGTGTACACCTTGACCCGCAAGGGTTATGCACAAGCCTGCCCGAATGTCGGAAAACTGCTGACCAACCTGAGTTTCACCCAGGACATGGAGAACGCGATCATGGCGCAGGTGGCCAACAACAAGGTCAGCAATGCCGATGCGGCGAAGGCGTGGATCAAGGCTAACCCGGCGGTCTTGGACAAGTGGCTGGACGGTGTGAAGACCGTGGATGGCCAGGATGCGCTGGCCGCCGTAAAAGCCAAACTCTGAAGGCAACACCACCCCCTGTAGGGAGCCGGCTTGCCGGCGAAGCACTCGAAAACGCCGCGTTTTTTCAGACAACCCGCGTTATCGTTACCCACCTTCGCTGGCCCGCCAGCTCCTACAGTATTTCGAGCAGCCCGATGCCCCGGCCCACCCGCCAATCACTCTTCCCCTTCCTCGCCTGGCTCCCGCGCCAGACCCGCGCCAGTGTCGGCCGCGACGCGATGGTCGGCCTCAGCGGTGCCGTGCTCGCCTTGCCGCAGTCGATTGCCTACGCGCTGATTGCCGGGCTCCCACCCGAATACGGCCTGTACGCCGCCATCATCCCGGTGCTGATCGCCTGCCTCTGGGGCTCGTCCTGGCACCTGATCTGCGGCCCCACGGCGGCGATTTCCATCGTGCTCTACGCCAGCGTCAGCCCGTTGGCCGTGCCCGGATCACAGGACTACATCACCTTGATCCTGCTGCTGACCTTCCTCGCCGGGGTGTTCCAGTGGCTGCTGGGCATGCTGCGTTTCGGCGCGCTGGTGAATTTCGTCTCGCATTCGGTGGTGTTGGGTTTCACCCTGGGCGCCGCCGTAGTGATCGCCCTGGGGCAATTGCCTAATCTGCTCGGGCTGGATTTGCCCAGCCAGGCCACAGCGATCAACAGCCTGCTGGCGCTGATCGACCATGGCGGCGAGTGGGACCACGCTTCCTTGGGCCTCGGTTTAGGCACGTTGCTGGTGGGTGCGTTGCTCAAAGTGCTGGTGCCGCGCTGGCCGACACTGCTGATCGCGCTGGCCCTTGGCAGCCTGGCCGCCTGGGTATGGCCGGCGATGTTCGGGCATGTGGCGCTGGTCAGTTCGTTTATCGGCAAGCTGCCACCGTTCAGCCCGTTGCCGATGGACCTGGACATGATCCTGCGCCTGCTGCCCAGCGCCGTTGCAGTGGGCATGCTGGGGCTGGTGACCAGCCTGTCGATTGCCCGCTCGCTGTCGGCGCGCTCGCAACAATTGCTCGATGCGAACCAGGAAGTTCGCGCGCAGGGTTTATCCAATATTGTTGGCGGATTTTTCTCCGGCTATCTGTCAGCCGGTTCCTTTACCCGCTCCGGCCTCAGCTACGAGGCCGGTGCCTGCTCACCCTTGGCCGGGGTGTTTTCTGCCCTCTGGGTGGCGCTCTTCGCACTGTTTGGTGCGGCGCTGATCGCGCATATTCCGATCCCGAGCATGGCCGCCAGCATCTTGCTGATTTGCTGGGGCCTGGTTGACCAACGCGGCATTCGCGCATTGTTCCGGGTCAGCCGCGCCGAGTTCGTGGTGATGAGCCTGACGTGCGTCGCCACGTTGTTGCTGGAGCTGCAAACTGCGATCTACGCGGGGGTGCTGGCTTCGCTGTTTTTCTACCTCAAGCGCACGTCACAACCGAGGGTCCAGCAGTGGCGCGACGGAGATGAAGATGTGTTGCGCGTGGGCGGCTCGATCTTTTTCGGTGCCAGCCATTACCTGCAAGTGCGCCTGCAAAGCCTTTCGGGCGAGCGGGTGGTGATCGAGGCGCAGCAGATCAACTTTATCGACTATTCCGGCGTCGAGATGCTGCACCAGGAGGCGCGGCGGTTGCGGGGGTTGGGGCGTAGCCTGACGTTGCGTCGGGCGCGGCCGCAGGTGGTGGAAGAGTTGAAAAAGCTGGAAGGGGCGGATAAATGCCCCATCCATTTCGAAGACTGAACGCGGTTAAACCTGTGGGAGCTGGCTTGCCTGCGATTGCGGTGTATCAGTGCCAGGTGTGTGGCTGACCCACCGCTATCGCAGGCAAGCCAGCTCCCACATTTGGATTTGCGTCAGGCCAGCTGCCGTCGCAGTTCAGCTAGAACCAGGGCCGACTCCGGGCGCACGCCGCGCCACAGGAAGAACGCTTCCGCGGCCTGTTCCACCAGCATGCCCAGGCCATCCATCGCCACGGCGGCACCTTGCTCAGTAGCCCAGCGACAGAACGCGGTCGGTTCCTTGGCGTACATCATGTCGTAGCAGAACGTCTTGCCCGGTTCGATCAGGCTGCCGGCAATCGACGGTACATCGCCTGACAGGCTGGCGGACGTGGCGTTGATGATCACGTCCACGGGCTCACGCAGCCAATCGAAACCACTGGCGGACACCGGGCCCAGATCGTCGAACAGCTCGGCGAGCAGTTCAGCTTTTTCCACCGTGCGGTTGGCGATGATCAATGAGGCGGGCCGCTCGGCCAGCAACGGCTCCAGCGCGCCGCGCACCGCACCACCGGCACCCAGTAACAGAATGCGCTTGCCCTGCAGGCTTAACCCGGCGTTGACCGTCAGGTCGCGCACCAGGCCGGCACCGTCGGTGTTATCGCCAAGCAAGGTGCCGTCGGCCAGTTTGCTCAGGGTGTTCACAGCACCGGCGCGTTGGGCGCGTTCGGTCAAGGTATTGGCCAGGCGGTAGGCGTCTTCCTTGAACGGCACGGTGACGTTGGCACCACGGCCCTGCTGAAAAAACTCACGGGCGCAGGTGGTGAAATCCTCCAGCGGCGCCAGCAGGGTGCTGTAGTCCAGGTGCTCGCCGGTCTGCTCGGCGAACATCCGGTGAATCAGCGGCGACTTGCTGTGGCCGATAGGGTTGCCGAATACCACGTAACGATCCATCAGACGGCCGCCTTGGGCGCAGCCACGCCAAGCCAGTCGCGGTCTTGCAGGAAGTAGTCAGTGAGGCGTGCTTCTTCGCTGCCGGCTGCGGCTTTCCAGTCATAGCTCCAGCGCACTTGCGGCGGCAGCGACATCAGGATCGACTCGGTACGCCCGCCCGACTGCAGTCCGAACAGGGTGCCGCGGTCGTAGACCAGGTTGAACTCAACGTAGCGGCCGCGGCGAAACTCCTGGAATTCGCGCTGCTGCTCGGTGTAAGCCATGGCTTTGCGGCGCTGCACGATGGGCAGGTAAGCGTCGATGTAGGCGTCGCCGATCGCGCGGATGAAGGCGAAGCAGGTGTCGAAGTCCCACTCGTTCAGGTCATCGAAGAACAGCCCGCCGATACCCCGGGGCTCGTTGCGATGCTTGATGTGGAAGTAGCTGTCGCACCAGGCCTTATAACGCGAGTAGACCTCTGCACCGAACGGCGCACAGGCCTGCTCGGCCACACGGTGCCAGTGGATGCAGTCTTCTTCGTTGCCGTAGTAGGGCGTGAGGTCGAAGCCGCCACCGAACCACCACACCGGCTCTTCGCCGTCTTTTTCAGCGATGAAAAAACGCACGTTGGCGTGGGAAGTGGGCACATGCGGGTTGTGCGGGTGGATCACCAGCGACACGCCCAGGGCTTCAAACCCGCGACCGGCCAGCTCGGGGCGATGCGCGCTGGCGGACGGTGGGAGGCCGCTACCGAACACGTGGGAAAAATTAACGCCGCCTTTTTCGATCACCGACCCGTTTTCGATCACACGGGTGCGACCCCCGCCGCCGGCAGGCCGGGTCCAGGCGTCTTCGATGAAGCGAGTGTCCGTCTCGAAGGTTTCCAGGGCGCTGCAAATGCGGTCTTGCGGTCAAGCAGGTAGGCCTTTACAGCCTCGGTGCGGGTAGTCATGGCATCACCTTGAATCGGGCAAAGCTACGCGAGGCCATTGGGCGTCGGCGGCAAATGGGCGCACAGGATACCACTGCACCCTGTGTCGCCGCAGTTGACGAAGATCAAGCTTAGGAGTGGGATAGTGGGCTACGCGAAATAGACCTCAGGAGAAGTGCAGATGGCCAAACGTATCCAGTTCAGCGCCCATGGCGGCCCCGAAGTGCTTGAGTATGTGGACTACACGCCGGCAGAGCCGGGCCCGCAGCAGGTTCGCGTGCGTAACGAGGCCATCGGCCTGAACTTCATCGACACCTATTTTCGCAGTGGGCTCTACGCGCCGCCGGCCCTGCCATCGGGGCTCGGCGCGGAAGGCGCCGGCGTGGTCGATGCGGTCGGCAGTGAGGTCAGCCAGTTCAAGGTCGGCGACCGCGTGGCCTATGGCAGCGGCCCGCTGGGCGCCTACAGCGAATTGCACGTGCTGCCCGCCGCCAACCTGGTGCACCTGCCGGACGACATCAGCTTCGAACAAGCCGCCGGCGCCATGCTCAAGGGCCTGACCGTGCAGTACCTGCTGCGCCAGACCTATGCGCTCAAGGGTGGCGAGACCATCCTGTTCCACGCCGCTGCCGGTGGCGTGGGCTCCCTGGCCTGCCAATGGGCCAAGGCGCTGGGCGTCAAGCTGATCGGTACGGTCAGCTCGCCGGAAAAAGCCGCGCTGGCCAAATCCCTCGGTGCCTGGGAAACCATCGACTACAGCAAGGAAAACGTCGCACAGCGCGTCCTGGAATTGACCGACGGCAAAAAGGTCCCGGTGGTGTACGACGGCGTCGGCAAGGACACTTGGCTGACCTCTTTGGACAGCGTGGCACCACGCGGCCTGGTGGTGAGCTTCGGTAACGCGTCAGGCGCAGTGGACGGGGTGAACCTGGGGATTCTGGCAGCCAAGGGCTCGCTGTACGTGACCCGCCCGACCCTGGCGACCTACGCCAGCAACCCGAAAGACTTGCAGGCCATGGCTGACGACCTGTTTTCGATGATCAAGAGCGGCAAGGTGCGCATTGATATCAATCAGCGGTTTGCGCTGGCGGATGCGGCCAAGGCGCAGACGGAGCTGTCGGGGCGTCGCACCACCGGGTCGACCATTCTGCTGCCGTAAGGCTTGAGGGTGCCATCGCCAGCAAGCCAGCTAAAGCGGGCCTGCCGGCGATGGGCACGATGCGCCCTCAGGACGGCCGCACCACCTCACCGGTTGCCAGGTTTCGAATCAGGCTCGGGTTCTTGCGCCCACCCAGGGCGCCGCCCAATACCAGGTCCACCTGGCCGCGGAAGTACTGCTCCACGCGAATTCGCGTGCGCGCGGCAGGACGGCCTTGAGGATTGGCCGACGTCGAAATCAACGGCCCGACCAGCGAACACAGGTCCCGCACCAGTGGGTGGTCGGTGACGCGCAACGCGACGGTGTCGTGCATCCCGGTCACCCATTCCGGCAACAGATCCTGGTGGGGCACCAGCCAGGTGTTCGGCCCCGGCCAAGTGCTGGCCATGCGGTCGATCCAGTCCTGCGGGAAGTCTTCGAAGAGAAAATCGAACTGGCGAATGTTGTCCGCCACCAGGATCAGGCCCTTGTCTACCGAGCGGTTCTTGATCGCGAGCAGACGGTCGACTGCCTCTTCATTCCACGGATCGCAGCCCAAGCCCCACACCGCCTCGGTTGGGTAGGCGATCACCGCGCCTGCGCGAATTTCTCGTGCGGTTTCCAGCACACGCCACCTGTTGACCATTGCTCACTCTCCGGACTAAAGCTCTGCGCAGTTTACCGATCTTTGTTACAAAACCTAGCAGCGCGCAAGCCAGCGCCCGCTTTCGCAGATCACCTGGCCTTCCAGCTCCAGTTCCGTCAGGGTCGCCAACACCTGGGACAACGGGCGCCCGCTGGCAATCGCCAATCCCTCACTGGTGTGAGGCGCCGCGTGCAGCAGCGCCACCAGCGGATGCACCACCGGTATCGGCACCGGGCGAGACAACGCCTGCCAGCCGCGCAACCCTTCCAGAATGTGCTCGATGGTTTCCACCAGTACCGCGCCGTCGCGGATCAACTGGTGGCAGCCCTTGGCGCCGGGATGATGGATAGAGCCCGGAATCGCATACACCTCACGCCCCTGTTCAGCCGCCAGTTTCGCCGTAATCAACGAGCCGCTGGCGATGCTGGCTTCCACCACCAGCACGCCCAGGGACAGGCCGCTGATGATTCGGTTGCGCCGTGGAAAGTTGGCCGCATGGGGCGCGGCGTCCAGCGCAAACTCGGAAACCACTGCGCTGCCATGGGCAATCATCGCTTCTGCCAGGCGTTTGTGGCGCTGTGGATAAAAATTTTCCAGCCCCGTGCCGAGCACGCCGATGGTCTGGCCGCCGACGTCCAATGCGGCTTGATGAGCCGCACCGTCGATGCCCAACGCCAGGCCACTGGTGATGACAAAACCGGCGCTGGCCAGGCTGCGGGAAAAGGCAGCGGCGGTGTCCATGCCTGGGCGTGAGGCACGGCGACTGCCGACCATCGCCAGCTGCGGTTTTTCCAGGATCCCGGGGTCGCCTGCGACGAATAAAAGCGGCGGCGCATCGTCGATCTGGGCAAGCAAGGCGGGGTAGTCCGGCTGGTCCCACATCAGCAAATGCTGGGCCGGGTGCTCAAGCCAGCCCAATGCCCGGCTGGCACCGTCGCGGATCTCGTGACTGCGCCGAGCCTCGGCGCTGATGGCTGGCAAACCCAGGGAACGCCAGGCACTGGCCGGCGCGCTGATAGCCTTTGAGGCCGAGCCGAATGCCTCGATCAATAAGCGAAAACGCTTCGGGCCCACCTCCGGCAGCCTGTGCAAGCGTAGTCGGGCTTCCAGTTCTGAAGGGGATATTTCACTGCTGTTTATCGGATACATCTGATCATCCTTGACCGGAACAAGCTGTGGATAACTCTGTTGGTAACTTATTTAGCAGGCTATTTATTGCGTTTGATCAGCACTCTCGAAACGATCCATTACGGCCAGGGGTCGGGAAGCACTGAGCACCAGGCCATAACTGAGCTTTTCATAGGTGCGAAACACCAACAGCGTGCCGGCGCGTTCGTCCGGTAGCGTGACCGGTGCGCCAGTCAGGGTGTCGCGCACGGTCGCGCCGGCCTTGATCAATGTCAGCAGTTGGCCTTCGACCACACCGTCACGGCGGCCTTTGTTCAGGGTGACGGCATCCAGCACGCCGATCTGGGTCACGCCCCTGGGGATATCGATGATCTGTCCCGCAATGAACGGCGCCGACCGGGATGCGCCAAAGTTGGCCGGATCAATGGCAGGTTGGACGCGCAGCAAGCGATCGCCAGGCCGGACCTCCTGGGTGACCCGATGCACGGCGAGGGTGGTGAGATCACCTGCGGTTACAAATTGTGCGGTGCCGATGTCATCCGCGTTGATACCCAGCAGCTCCTGGGTGTGCGGATCGGTGTAAGCCTTGCCGCGTCGCACGATTGCATAACCCGGCTGGGCAGGATCCAGGTCGCCCCGGGCATGCACGTGCTCGTCATGGGCGCCCAATACCCGGCCGTTGCCGGCGGCGACAATGTAGGGCGCGGCGTCCAGGTCGGTGGGCGAATCAAGAATGCGGTTGTGCAACAAAAAGCGCTGGATGGCCTGATAGGCCGGTGGATCCAGGCGCTGGACGGGTGCAGGAAGCAGGGCCATGGCAAGCGGGGCCCACAGCAGCAAGACGAGTAGCGATTTCCTCATGGGGTGAATCTCCTTTATTATGTGCGTTCGCGTGAAATGCCATAGCCTTCGCGGCTTGCGAGCCTTTCACACCGGCTGTCTGGGTCCATCCCAACGCCGATTTGCCTCTACCTCACATGTGCAGCAATTACGCTTATGGCTATTTTGAACATCCTCGAATTCCCCGACTCGCGCCTGCGCACGATCG
>Ga0153921_1000609_pt1 | contig 18034 bp, 18 predicted proteins | sample TSNJ005MetaG_FD_104691 | JGI IMG/M metagenome (GOLD analysis project Ga0153921, IMG submission 104691) | Attine ant fungus gardens microbial communities from New Jersey, USA - TSNJ005 MetaG | ecosystem: Host-associated > Fungi > Mycelium > Unclassified | place: USA: New Jersey, Brendon T. Byrne... | reverse complement strand
GCAATATTCGTATCGCGGTCGTGAAGAAGAACGTCTCCAGCCTCAAGAAGCTGGTGGCCGATCTGAAGAAAGTCCCGACCGAGCTCGATCAGATCCCTGCCCTGATCATCGACGACGAAGCCGATCAGGCATCGGTGAACACGATCGATCCGAAGAAGATGAAAACCGAGCAGATCGAGCGGACGGCGATCAACGGTCAGATCGCTGAGATCCTCGGTCTACTCAAGCGTGCCCAGTACATCGGTTACACCGCAACACCTTTTGCCAATGTGTTTGTCGATCCGGAGGACAGCGTCAACGTCTTTCCTTCGGACTTCATCGTCAGTCTCGAGCGGCCCGGCCCATACATGGGTGGTGCGGACTTCCACGATCTCGACGATCTCGAAGACGACGACAAGACTCCGGCCAATTCGAACCAGAAAGCGTACGTACGGGATCTCCGGGCCGAGTGCGACGAGGATCGTTCTGCCGAGCAACTGCGGGCCCTCGACTCGTTTGTCCTGACCGGGGCGATCAAGCTTTTCCGGGAATCGAAGGGCGCCAAGCAGTATCGGCACCACACGATGTTGGTGCACGAATCGGTGAAGCAGGCCGAGCACGACGCTGTGGCCAATGATTTCAAGGCCTTGTGGAAGTCGGCGGGGTACAGCCAGGCTAAGAGTCTCTCGAGGCTGGAAAAGCTCTGGGCCGGGGACTTTGCTGTGGTGAGTGCTGCGCGTGGTAGCGAGTTGGCTAATCCCAGCTCGTTCGGTGAGCTGGAGGAGTTCATCGGCGCCGCCTACGACAAGATTTCCGAGGGAACCAGCCCCGTCATCGTGGTCAACGGGGCGGCCGAGAAGGACTACAAACAGGATTCCCTCGACTTCCAGGAACGGGGAGTATGGAAGATCCTTGTCGGCGGAACAAAGCTGAGTCGCGGCTTCACAGTCGAGGGCCTGACCATCACTTATTACACGCGTCGCACGGGCCAAGCTGACACGTTGATGCAGATGGGACGCTGGTTCGGATTCCGCCCCGGGTACCGAGACTTGGTGCGCCTGTTCATCGGCCGCACGGTTGGCGGACCCGCCGGCGCGGACTACGACATGTACAAGGCGTTCGAGGCGATCGTTCGGGATGAGCAGGAGTTCCGGAACGAGCTCACCAGGTTCAGCGGCGTGAACGAGAAGGGCGAACCGTGGGTCACTCCACGCGATGTGCCGCCGATGGTGTTTCAGCAGCTGCCGTGGCTCAGACCAACGGCTCGAAACAAGATGTTCAACGCCGATCTGGTTTATCGAGGCATGGGTGGTGAAAGTTTCAGCTTCACGATGCAGCCCCCGCGAGGCGACGGTTCGATCAACGCTCGGCACTTCGAGGCGGTTACACCATTGTTGAAGTCGTTGGACGAAACAGGGTCCTTCAATTTCGTTGACAAGGATGACGTTTCGCGATCGTTCACTGCGCGATACGGCATCGTGCCTGCCCATGTGGTGTTGGAGGCCGTCGACCAGTTCGAGTGGGCGAACGGGTGGGATTTCGGTCCCCACCGCGAAGCGCTCTCGACCGCAATCGAATCCGGATTGCTCGAAGACTTCGCAGTTCTGCTTCCGTACCCCAAGACCCGGGAGCCGATCGAGATCAAGGGTTGGCACGAGAAACTTCCGATCGTCAATCGCAAACGCCAGGAACGCGAGTACCGAACAGGTTTCACCGGTACGGCCGTTCGTGAGCGCGATGCGATCGAGCACATTGCGGGCAGCCCGAAGAAGAACGGCGGACCGCTTGCGGGTGCTCTTCATCGGAAGACTCGCGGTGCATTGATTCTGGTATTTGCGAACGATCCGGCTCCTCGTCAGTTGAAACGGGCACAGGCTGGTCCCGTGGACTCGCGCGATTTTGCGACGTTGTTCTCGTACGCGCTTCCGCACGCGGCGGAGCCGTTGGGGCGAATCGGTTTTCGGGTGAAGCAGTCAGGGACAGGGGCGATCGTCGATGCGAACTAGGTGTGTTGTGGTGGGAGACAGGAATGGGTTCTGATGGCTAAGACGATTGCGACGATCAACCTCAAGGGCGGCGTCGGTAAGACGACGATCACCGCGGGGTTGGCCGAGTTCATGTCGCTCGAATTCGGTCAGCGCGTGCTGTTGATCGACCTCGACGCGCAGATCAATCTGACGACGATGATGATCAGTGAGGATCACTGGCTCGAACTCAACAAGCAAGGGCTGACCAGCGCAACCATTTTCCGTGACGCCGTCGATGGCACGTCGAACTTCGATCTCGAAGCCTCGATTCAGCGCGGAGTCTCGCCGGTCAAGCGAGTGACGGGTGTGGATCTGCTTCCCTCATCTCTCGATTTGATCGAGCTGCAGGAGGAGATCAGTGCCCTTCGGGTTGCTGATCGGAACTCCACCAAGCCGGTTGAATTGTTGAGGGATGCCGTCGCACCGGTGATGCCGTACTACGACTACGTCCTGATCGATTGCCCGCCGAATCTCGGGCCGATCACACTCAACGGATTGGCAATGGCAGACGGCTACGTGATCCCTACGATCCCGGATGTGCTCTCCACGTACGGCATTCCGCAGATCCAGACGCACATCGCGAAGTTCGGCAAAGAACTCGGCCGTGAACTCTTCGAACTCGGGTTGGTGATCACCAAGTACAAGTCCAACTCGGCGGTGCACCGCACGACTGTGCGAAATCTTCGACGCGATCCCAACGTTCCTCACGTCCTGCCGGAGTATCTCGCGGAGTCGAATCAGATTGCCGCGTCGGCGGAGTTTCACCCGTACAGCACTTTGAAGGTGAAGTACGGCAACGCAGGTCAGTTCGATCAGATGCGTGCGATCACGCAGAACATTCTCACGGAAGCGCAGGCGAAGCTATGAGTGCGGGTATCGATGAAGCGCGTCGTCGGGTGCAGGTGCAGGAAACCGGTGCAGCGCTCCTGAAACTGGGAGCAACCAACGCCTCAGCATCGGTGTTGCTGGCCAAGCTCGTTCAGGTCGTGGCGGAGGAAGCCGCCCGCACTCCGCGTTTTGCGAAGGCAATCGAAGAGGCTTTTGCGGTTCCATCGGATGGAGCGACGGTTGCGTTGCCTGCTGCTGTGCCGGCGCCGCGTCGTCGTGCTGCTGCCCCGAAGGTGAAACGGGAGCCGGGGGCTTTCGACCCGTTCGAGGTCTTCAAGGCGGACGGGGAAGCGGTTCTGCTGGAGCGTCTTTCAGCTCTCGATGCGGACGGTATCAAGGACATCATCGCGGAGCAGGAGATCGACACGCACAAGGAGACGGGTCGCAAGCGCAAGGTGGATGTGCTGGCGGTCTGGACTGTCGAGCGCGTGATGGCACTGACCTCGAAGGGGAGTGCGTTCCGGTAGGGGCCTGCGGCCCAGTGCGCCGTTGTGGTCCTTGGGGCCGCCAGATTGGCACACGCGTTCGCCGGAATCCTTCATCGGTGGATGGCGATCCCCCACGAGTGGCTTCGAACGATTCCGCGCGGCGCCGGCTAGTGTGTGAACTTGCGGGTTGGACACTTACCAGGAAGGCGCAAAGTGGCACCTTCGGTAATCTCCGAGTTTCTTGATCCGTCGCCCGCCGCGCTGGCGGCGCAATGGAAATCGGTACTCGCACGCGAGGAGGTACCGAAGGGAAGCCGACAGGTGCCGTTCGTTCCGAGCGAGGTCGTGTTGTCGCTCTGTGCATCGCTGTTGGTTGACCATCGCCGGTTCGGTAGCTCTTCTGCACATCGTGCGGGAATGCCGGTCCAGCATTTTGCGAGTTTGTTCAAGCGTCGGCCCACGAGCTTTATCGCAAAGATGGCGAACCTGGATGGAACACGTAGTCATGGCGGGCGACATGAGGTCGAAGTCGCGTCGTTGATGCTTTCGGACAGCGTGTTGATGCAGGACGTATACCTTCGAATTCTGCGATCGGCGCGTTCCCACGGAATTGACGAACATGCGTTGCCAGACTTCCTCGAATTGGAAAACGGCGAAACGCTGTGGTTGGCGGGACAAGAAGAGTTAGTCCAAAGTGAGATCGAGAGATCCTTGGAGCAGTCGCTCGAAAAGTGGTCTAGCGAGCGTAACGATATTCCCATCGCGACCACTCAGCGATTGCTGACCTCCAGAGTTCGGATCGGCCAGCATCGGTTCGCCGCTGGCGTACTCAGCAATCACGAGCACCGTTGCGTGTTCTGTGGCCTTAGCGCGAACATCGGTGGCCGACGCCGGCCGCGCCTCCTTACTGCAAGCCATATCAAGCCCTGGCGAGACAGCACTGACAAAGCGCGACTTGACCGTCGCAACGGCTTCACCGCGTGTCCGACACATGACATTGCCTTCGATACGGGGCTCATCACCGTCGACGAGGACTTGAACCTCCATTACGCGCCCGGCGTCGAGAGCGATATGGAGATCGAAAGCCCGCTTCGCGCCGCACTCGGGAAGCCACCTCTGAGAGATCGATTGATCTTGCCGGACAAGGCGGAGCGTCCGGACGTTGTCTATCTGGACTGGCATCGCACGCAGATCTATGTCGCTTCGTGACAAACGCCAGCGGGCGCTCTGCGGAACTGATCGAAGAGGGCCAGTCTATTTGACTTGGCTAATACCAAGATCGCCGTCGGCGGCGTCTGTATTGGCGCCGCACGCACAGTCGCAGTCTCCTCCGCAACCGCCGGGATTGCAGTCGCCGGCGTAACTGTCGTCATCCGCGTCGCAGTCGAGGGACCCGCCGAAGGATTCAGCAAAATCGTCGTCGAGTTCGTGAGTGAAGTCGTGAACCTCGTCGATCAAGTTCAGCAGATGCTGCGGGGCGAAGGGGTCCGCGTCGAGCATCGTGGAGACCAGCAGGTGGTCGCCGCTGAAAGCGAAGCGCAGGCGCGGCCATTCCTGCGCGAGTTCGATCAACCGGGTTGCAGCGTGCGAGGGATTGCCGAGGCCGGTCAGAACCGAAGACCAGACGTTGATCTGGGGGCCGTCATCCGCAACTGTCACGTAGACGACAAATCCGTGAACCGGCACGACGATGTCGCCGTCGTCATCGGTGGCAGGCTCACTGCCCAGTAGTTCGGCGAGGGTCTGGACGCACAGGCGAACCAACTCGTCGCGCTCGTCCGTCACCAAGGCAATTGCGCCGTTGATGTGGAGGGGCTGGTCGGCGGTCGTGTCGTGGTCGCTCATGGATCCTCATGTTCTGTGCCAGTCCGAGCAGGCGCTGGGCACGGTTTTCGTGCGGTAGGTGTCAGGTCTACGGTAATCGGCGCACACTATTGTCCGCGCAGTGGATGATTGAAGATGCCTGGCTAGGTCCGCACTGATCTGGACTTGACAGCCGACCAGCGACGTCATGCAAGCCCCGACAAATCGGGCAACCTTGTGGCAGTGAGTATCTCGGCTGTCGGTAGGTAGATCTAGCCTCCATACATGACGGGTCAGCGAGTTCGGCGAGCTTCACATCTGCGTTTGGTACCTGCATATCAAGCGGTGCAAAGCCAGATGAAGGTCCTTACGCCGAGGCAGATGCGGAATCAGCGTCGACGGCCGGCGGCGGCGAACTTTGTCATGCGGATCGAAATCGATTGCATCACGCCGCCTATTTGGAGACGGTTTTCGGTTCCGTCGAATATCGAACTGGACCAGCTTCATTCGATTGTGCAGGCGGTGATGGGATGGGGAGATCAACACGCTCATCAGTGGGTGAGTGTCCATCATTCAACGGACAATGGCCCAGATCGGTATATCGCGCCAGAGGTGATCGAGCGCGACGGATACCAGGAAGGCGAGTTTGGTGAGGACGAAGTCCGGATCGACGAGGCAGTTACCGCGGTCGGGGAGTACGTCCGTTATGAGTACAACGCCCGCGCAAGGTGGAGTCACACGTTGGTTCTGGAGCAGATTGTCGAAGACCAGCCGATTTCTGAGCCATCTTGTCTTGACGGTGCGAGGGCGTGCCCGCCGGAGGATTCTGGCGGTCCGATCGGGTATCGCGAGTTCCTGAACGGGCAGGCGAGTAATGGACTGTTCGATCCCGAACGTTTTGTTCCCGCAGAGTCCGATGCAGCAGTCACCATTGCAGTGGCATTGCATAAGTCACCGCCTGTGGGAAGCTCGCTGTTCGAGAAGTTCTTGCGCCGCTTGTCTGTTCATTCCGCGCCGAAACTGTTTGCCGCAGTTGCCGAAGCGGAGCTTCGTGGCGGATACGACAACTACTTCGAGGTGATGCGTGAAGGAGCAACCCGTCAACTGCTGTGGCTGCTGAACTCCGCGCGAGGTGGTGGGATTGTCTTGACGGCGTTCGGGTCACTGCCTCCCGACCTTGTTGCGTCTGCCCGAGACGAACTCGATTGGGACAGTGAGTGGATCGGTGTCACGGCAGGGAGTGGCTCGCAATTGGCAGTTCTCGTTGAAGTCGCAAAGACACTGCGATTGGTCAGAAAACTCCGAGGCACATTGATTTTGACTGGACTCGGCGCGTCAGTTCTTGCGTATGAAGGCGAGCTGTGGCGTCACATCGTGACGGCCATGCCGTTGGGAAAGGGTGAGTTGGCGCAGGAAGCCGGCCGAATTCTGTTCCTTACGTTGGCTGCCGGCTTGTCGCAGTCCGAACGTAGTGAAGTGATGATCGAAGGCCTCACGGCATTGGGTTGGTCGACAACAGACGGAACACGACTCGGAGACGACGACTGGACGTGGATGGTGCGAGACACGCTCGTGTACTTGCGAATGATCGGGGCGATTGTCTCCAATCCGCTGGACCAGCATGTTTCCGCCGATCCCGAGTGGGGTCGACGGTTTGCCAGGATGGTCCTGTCGAAGTAGCTGAGCGATCGAATCGAGCATCGATTTCAATCGATGCGGAGTTGTTATATGCGCTGGAAGCGCATGATTTTTCTGCGGCGGAATCATGAATATTTTCGGGTGGGAAAATATTGGAGTTTTTGTTCGAAATTGCCATCATGCTATGGTCGATTCTCAGTTGTTGAATTGCGTGGTCGAGCCAAAAGCTTGCGCAGAAGATTTATTTTGTGGAGGTTGGGTTTCCGAAAAGACGAAGTGCGTGTTGCTAGTCAATTGAATATGTGACCGGTGTTGGTATGGCGGTCGCTCCTAGGGCGTGCAGAAACGAAGCGCAAAGCTCCTGAACAGGGGTTTTGTGTTTCGTTCTGCCGATTATGTGCGAAGGATGTGGCATGTGACGGGGTCCGACATGGTCCAGTTCAGTACCTTGGTAATTGTTTCACTGCTTGTTGCTTTTTATGGTGGAACTTTTCTGATTTCTCTTCGTATTGGTAAGAAGCAGGAAAATGCCGACGGTTTTATGACCGCCGGAAACAAGTTAGGATTTGGTGTGTCGGCCGCGAGTATGACGGCCACCTGGATTTGGGCGTCGTCGATGTATGCATCCGCCACTTCTGGCTACACCTACGGAATCTCCGGCCCCATTCACTACGGTTTATGGGGCGCGTTGATGATTCTCTTCATTTATCCGTTTGGCCAGCGAATTCGCAAAGTAGCGCCGAAAGCCCACACACTGGCCGAGGTCATGTACGCGCGGCACGGACGCTCGAGTCAGCTGATGCTCGCGGGCTCCAATATCGTCGGCAGTCTCATCAGTTTGATGTCGAACTTCCTCGCTGGTGGTCTGCTGATCGCGTTGCTTTCGCCGTTCAACTTCATCCAGGGTGTGTTCATCGTTGCGCTGGGCGTTTTGCTGTACACGTTGTGGTCGGGCTTCCGCGCTTCGGTGTTGACCGACTTTGTTCAGCTGATCGGAATGCTCGGTGCGGTAGCGGTTTTGGTGCCGTTCATCTTCTTTGCGGCGGGGTTCCCGGCAGCCTTCGAATCCGGGGCAGGCAACCTTACTGCTGAGCAGGGCAACTTCTTCTCGAGCGTTGCCTTCTTCGAGCAGGGCGCGCCGTACATCGCGGCAGTTCTTGCCTACGCAATCGGCAACCAGACCATTGCCCAACGTCTGTTCGCGGTCCGCGAAGACCTGATCAAGCCCACCTTCATCACCGCAACCGTGGGATACGGCGCAACGGTCATCGGCGTCGGAATGCTGGGTGTTCTCGCTCTATACCTCGGAATCGAGCCGATGGATGGTGACGTCAACAACCTGATTCCGCAGATGGCCGCGTCGTACCTGCCCGGAATTTTGCTGGCTGTCTTCTTTGTCATGATCATCGGCGCGCTGTCATCGACGGCGGACTCGGACCTTGCTGCGCTCTCGTCCATCGTGATGACCGACGTGTACGGCCAAGCCGTCGCAGGCAAGGCTAATGCGAACCCTCGACGGATGCTGCTCATCGGCCGAGTAACGATGATTGTTGCCACGGCGGCGGCTATCTCCTTGGCAAGTCTGCAATTGAGCATTCTGGATCTGTTGGTGTTCGTCGGCGCGCTGTGGGGCGCGCTGGTGTTCCCGGTTATCGCGAGCTTCTATTGGGGAAAGGTCACCAATAAAGCCTTCACTGTGTCGGTGCTGGTGGCGCTTGCCGCCTTCTTGCCCGTCCGATTCAGTTGGGTGCCGATGGATGGGATGTTCGGGATCTTCTCCGACATCGTTGCCGGTGTCGGCATCGGAGTGGTGCTGGGGCTCATGGCATTTGGATTCTTCGGTCTGAAGGTTGCGTAGATCGTCGGTGGCCTGGCGATCGTGCTGTCCGCGCCGTTCGCGATCGGCTTCCTGCACGACTACCCAACGCTCAGCGGCTCTTTGGTGGCCTATGCCGTCAGTACCGTCGTGTGCTTTGCGATGTCCGTCAATCAGCGTGAGACGTTCGATTTCGAACTGATCAAGCAGCGGACGGGAGACTTCGACGATGACGAGCTTCCTGCCGTGGGAGCGTCCGGAAAGTAACCGTCGAGACAAGTGGAAGGGATACGAATGAGTACAGCTCTACTGACCATTTACGTTCTGATCTGGCCGGCGTTGGTGCTGGTTGTCTTGGGAGTCATCAGCAAGGGATTCTTCAAAGATTGGGCAACTGCTCGCCGCAACGGTGAGGATCTGGTCTAACTTTTCACGCCGCCACCGACGGACTTCTTGTCGGTGGCGGCGGTCATATTGCAATCGGGACTAGGGGCAGCGTTATAGTTGCCCAGTGCAACACGACGGAGCAATGGCGCTCACCGGTCCACCAGCCGTTCATGACGAGCTGGTGCACCTGACGCGGCAGTTGATGACGGGGGATCGGCATTCCGATGACCACCCGTCGATCGCGCAGCATTCCTTCCTCTCCTTCATCGGCCGCAACGACGGCTGCAAGGCCACGGAGATCTCCGAAGTCTTCGGCGTCAACCGCTCGACCATCTCGCGCCAAGTTCGCGGCTGCATTGAGGCAGGCTGGGTGTATGCCGATCCGGGATCCGTTCGTCAGGGCAATCCGCTGCACCTCACGGAGGCTGGCCGCAAATACCTCGACGCCGCCGACGCGCGTCGGCTCGACCAAGTCGCCGGCAGGCTGCACGATTGGACCGAGTCCGAGGTCGCAGACTTCGCCCGCGCACTCCACCGCTTCAGAATCAGCATCGAATCGCAGACCAACGGAGATGACACCCTGTGAGTGAGTACAGCGCCAAAGCCCAGTTCACCATCTCCGACAACGAGTCCGTGGTGCACACCGTCTTCACGCACGCCGAGCGCACACCAGATTTGACGGTGTTCTCCCGCCCCAAGGGAGAGGGTTGGGTAGACGTCACAGCCAAGGAGTTCGCCGAGCAGGTCACCGGCGTCGCAAACGGGCTCATCGCCGCTGGTGTGCAGGCAGGCGACCGCGTCGCACTGCTCTCCGCGACCCGATACGAGTGGACGCTCTTCGACTTTGCCATCTGGGCCGCCGGCGCCGCTACCGTCCCGATCTACGATTCGTCGTCTCAGAGCCAGGTCAGCTGGATCCTCGAAGACTCCGAGGCCGTCATCGCGATCGTCGAAACCGGCGCGCACGAGCAGCTGTTCCAGGACGCGCCGAGCACTCTCAAGGCCGTCATGCAGATCGACGACGGAGCAGTCGAAAAGCTGACCGCACAGGGCGCCGACGTTGACGACACCGAGTTGAAGAAGCGACTCGCGGGCATCAAGGCCGACGATCTGGCGTCACTCGTCTACACCTCCGGCACCACAGGCCGTCCCAAGGGATGCATCCTCACACACCGCAACTTCCTGTCCGAGGTGCGCGGGATTCTGACGGCATCGATCGGCAAGGTGGCGGTTCCGGGAAACCGAGTCCTGACCTTCCTACCGCTCGCTCACGTGCTGGCTCGCGCGGTGTCCCTCGCGACGTTCGAAGCTGGCGCTTCGCAGGCACACTGGTCCGACTTCGCCACCATTACAACTCAATTCGAGCGCTACAAGCCCAACACCATCCTCGGTGTTCCGCGTGTCTTCGAAAAGGTTCGCGACGGCGCAGCACGCAAGGCGGAGTCCGGTGGAAAGATGCCCGGCGCGATCTTCGCCTTCGCGGAAGCCACCGCCAAGGAGTACAGCCAAGCTCTCGACAAGGGCGGTCCCTCGCTGATCTTGAAGGCGAAGCACGCAGTCGCAGACAAGCTCGTGTATTCGAAGCTTCGTGCGGCTCTCGGCGGCGAGTGCTGGTTCGCGATCTCCGGCGGCGGCGCCCTCACTCCTGAACTGGGGCACTTCTTCCGTGGGCTCGGAGTTCCGATTTACGAGGGCTATGGCCTCACGGAAACCACAGCGGCGCACTGCGTCAACGTCCCGGGTGCTCAGAAGATCGGAACCGTCGGACAGCCGATGGGCGGCAACGGGGTACGCATCGCCGAGGATGGCGAGATCGAACTCAACGGCGGGGTTGTCTTCAAGGGCTACTGGAAGAACGACAAGGCCACCGAAGAGACATTCGTCAACGGCTGGATGCGAACCGGTGATCTCGGTGAACTCGACAGCGACGGTTACCTTTCCATCACCGGACGCAAGAAGGATCTTCTGGTGACGGCGGGCGGCAAGAACGTCTCGCCGGGCCCGATGGAAGACCGTATCCGTTCACATTCCATAGTCTCGCAGGCAGTCGTCGTCGGCGACGGGAAGACCTACATCACGGCGCTGCTGACCGTCGACCCCGAGGTGTTCGAGAAGTGGAAGGCGGAGAACGGCAAGCCTTCTGGCGCGACCGTCGCCGAACTACGTGACGACAAGGACCTTCGAGCGGAGCTGCAGAAGGCTGTCGACGACGCCAATGCTGCTGTCTCGCATGCGGAGTCGATCAAGAAGTTCGTCATTCTCGATCGCGATCTGACCGAGGAAGACGGTGAGATGACAGCGACGCTCAAAATCAAGCGCAATGTCGTCGTCGATCGGTTCTCGAAGGAGATCGAAGGAATGTACGCGAAGAGCTAGGCGCGTTTGGGGAACTGCTCGCGGTACGCCATCACGTCGTCGAGGCGGAACCTGCGGTGGGTGCCGCGTAGTTCGATCGGGAGTTCCCCGGCGTCGGCGAGTTTGCGCACATACGTGTCCGAAACGCCGAGGATCTCTGCTGCCTGCGAGGTGGTGAGGAGTTCTGCAACTGGCCCGAGGGCGACGCTGTCCCCGGCAGCGAGGTAGGTCAGGAGCTGCACGACGGCGTCGCCGACCGACGGAGGAATCTCGATGCTCACGCCGTCAAACACCAGCGTGGTCGTGTCCGTCGAGGTTGCGGCTCTCTCGGCCAGAGCTGTCTTGATTCGCTCGGCAGCGTCACCGTCGACTGCGGAAACGATGTGGTCGATGCTCACGCGTTGTATCTCCGATCGAAGGCAGTGTGTCGCAAGCATAGACAGCGGTAGTGTCCGTCGGCACGCTGGATGGCGCTGTGTGCGTTGCATTACATGAGTGTCACGGGTGGAAAACTATTTACCCACGTAGATCGGAATTCGAAGGGTTTGGCGCGCAAAGATATTCGACTCGACGCATATGTAACTCACCAATCTTGGTGTACCCGCAAGTAACATCCTGAGCGTGGCTAGACGATCGGTAACGGTGAGATTCGACGTAGAGGAACTGAGGGCCCTAGAGACCCTCCAAGAGCTCACGGGGGCGGACATTTCCAGCGTCATTCGTGAAGCTGTGATCGAGCATGCTCGTCGATGTGTTGCACAGGGAAAGCCCCGCGACATCGCCGAGCGACGCAAATCGCTGACCTTGCAGGAAGCCTTCGCCAAGTACTCCGCGTTGTGCACCGATGAGGAGAGGGAAGCGTCGTAGCGCTCTGCCGATGCGGCGGTGACTGGTTGAGTTCACAGTGATTCTGACTGTGGCGCTGGGTAGTTCGTTCGAGGAATATTGCGGCAACAGAAGTGTTGCGTAGACCTCTGACAGGAGCTGGCCAGTGACGGACGTCCTCGAACTCTCCACCGATGTATTGGTGATCGGTGGTGGCCCCGCCGGCGCGTGGGCAGCGTTGCGCGCGGCCAAGGCCGGTGCAGACGTCGTCCTGGTCGACAAGGGGTACTGCGGAACGAGTGGCGCAACGGCCCCCTCCGGAACGGGTGTTTGGTACGTCGAACCGGATTTGACTGCACGTGAGCGGGCAAAGGCCGGACGCGAGGCGCTCGGCGGATATCTTGCCGACCACCATTGGATGGACCGCGTCCTCGAGCAGACCTACTCCAACATGGATCTCCTCGCGGTGGAGGGCAGATATCCGTTTCCCGTCGACCCCAGCACGGGCAAGCAGATACGTACCGGCTTGCAGGGACCTGAGTACATGCGGCGGATGCGCACCTGGATTCGTCGAGCCGGGGTGCGGATCCTCGACCATTCGCCGGCACTGGAGTTGTTGGTGGACGGCGAGGGCCGAGTTCGCGGAGTCGCCGGATACCAGCGTCACGAACATCAGGACTACCGCGTCTCGGCAGGCGCGGTAGTGGTCGCCAGCGGAGGTTGTGCGTTTCTGTCCGGTGCGCTGGGCACCAATGTCGATACCGGTGACGGTGCATTGATGGCAGCCGAAGTCGGAGCGGAGTTCTCCGGCATGGAGTTCTCGAACGCGTACGGGATCGCGGCGGCCGGATCGACGATCACCAAGACGGCTTACTACGCGTACGCGACGTTCTTTCACGCAGACGGAAGCGTGCTCGAAGGTGCCGGTTCGGCGAAGGGGAGGTCCGTCATCGCCAGCACGTTGCGGAACGAGCCGGTCTTCGCGCAGATCGATCGGGCCGACGCTGAGGTGCAGCGTCGAATGAGGCTGGGGCAACCCAACTTCTTCCTGCAATTCGATCGCCGCGGAATCGATCCCTTCACCGACAAATTCGAGGTCGGCATGCTCGCTGAAGGCACGGTGCGCGGCACTGGGGGAATCAACGTCGTCGACGACGATTGCGCGTCATCCGTTCCAGGACTGTTTGCCGCCGGGGACGCTGCGACCCGAGAGCGAATCTGCGGAGGGTTTACCGGCGGGGGAAGTCACAACGCCGCGTGGGCGATGTCTTCTGGTTCGTGGGCGGGAACCGGTGCTGCGCGCTATGCGCTGTCGGTCGGACGTGGGTCTACCAGTGGTCTTCGCGGAGCCGGAACCGTCGGATTGCGTAATCCGGCACGAACCGGGTTTACTGCCGACGATGTGGTGAAAGCTGCTCAGGCGCAGCTGATTCCCTTCGACAAGAACTACCTCCGCAGCGGTGATCGAGTATCCGCAGCGCTCGGTGAGCTCGAATCGCTATGGGGTGCAGTGAGTGCGGATCTGGGCGCAGATCCTGCAGGTCGGATGGCGGCGCGGCAGGCTGCCGCGATCACGGCCGTCGGTCGCTGGATGTACCACTCGACGTTGGCGCGGACCGAGACTCGGGGAATGAGCAAGCGGGACGATTATCCCGAACTCGATGTGACACAGCACCATCACGTTCTTACCGGCGGTTTGGATTCGGTGTGGACCCGAACTTCTGAATCTGCCGGGTCTGCGCTGGTGGCGTCATGATCGAGCTGGTGTCTGCGCCTGACTGCATCGGCTGCGACAAGTGCGTAGATGTGTGTCCTACAGATGTTTTCGATCGGACGCCGTCGGGCGTCCCGGTGATTGCGCGCCAATCGGATTGCCAGACCTGCTTCATGTGTGAGGCATATTGCCCGACGGATGCGCTGTATGTGCATCCGCAATCCACGCCGTTGGAAACGGCCGATGTGATCGAGGACGATCACATCGGCCGCTACCGAGAGAAGATCGGATGGGGCAAAGGGCGGGCACCTGGGTCGCTGACTGCGGTGGGCCCGGAGGTGCCCCGTCCGGTTACGACCTGACGAGAATCTTGACTGCAGTGTCGTTGTGCTCGATCAGAGTGGTGAATCCTTCGGAGATCAATTCTTCGAGCTGAATACGACCGGTGATGAATGGCGCCAGATCGACGACACCGTCCTGGACCATCTTGATGACCGCCTCATGGTCACGTACGTACGCGATGGTTCCGCGTAGATCGATTTCCTTGAGGACCAGCTTCTGCATGTCGATGGTCGCGGGCTTGCCCCAAATCGACACGTTGACAACAACTCCGGCAGGCCGGACCGTGTCGAGCATGGTGTCGAGGACCGCGTTGACGCCTGCGCACTCGAAGCCGATGTCTGCGCCGATGCCTCCGCTGAGTTCGAGGACGCGCGCTTTGACGTCTTCGGTGGTGGGATCGATGACGTAGTCGGCCACGCCACTGGAGAGCGCCTTGGCCTTGCGGGCTTCGCTGAGTTCGGTGACGATCGTCGTGACACCCAGCCCTTTGAGAACTGCCGCAACGAGGAGTCCGATCGGACCGGCTCCGCCCACGATTGCAACATTGCCGCTTTCGGCACCACTGCGCACGACTGCGTGATGGGCGACGCTCAACGGTTCGATGAGAGCTGCCTCGTCGAGCGGGATGTTGCCGATCTTGTGGATCCAGCGACGGTCGACGACGACCTTCTCGCTGAGCCCGCCACCTCCGCCAGCCAAGCCGATGAACCCCATCTTCGTACACAGGTGGTAGTTGCCCGCCTTGCACGGGGCGCACTCGTTGCAGACGAAGTACGGCTCGACGACAACATTTTCACCGACCTCGACGTCCGTGACACCTTCGCCGACCTCTTCGACGGTGCCGGAGAACTCGTGGCCCATCGTGACCGGCGCATTCTCGTGTGAGAGTGGATGCGGGTGTCCGGGTGCGGAGATGAAGATCGGTCCCTCGAGGTACTCGTGGAGATCGGTGCCGCAGATTCCGCACCATGCGACCTTCAGCTTGACTGTTCCTGGCCGCAATTCGGGCTCAGGGATCTCTTCGATCCGGATGTCTTTCTGCCCGTGGAACCGTGCTGCCTTCATTGATCCGCACCTCACTTCGTTGTGAATCCCCTGGTAGATCGACGTTAGGCCGATTGTTGGCGTGGGTGAAGGGTTGCAACGGAATGCAATGGGGTGGAACCGATCGGTGCTGGGGAGCGTCCAATACTGTGAGCGGGCCGCGAATGAGGGGGAGTGCTGTGGGAGTGAGGGGTGCAGTGGTCTTGGTCGCGGCCGCGCTGTTGGTTGGGGGTTGTTCCTCGACGGTCGAGGGGCATGCGGTTCGCCCAGATGGAGCTGATGGACTCTTCGACCCATGCTCGGCAATTCCGGACGAAGTGATCTCAGGTCTCGGCGCAGACGTCGCGAGTGAAGAGACCGGAATCCTCGGCGTCCGTCAGGGGGAATTTGAGATATGCACCTGGATGTCTGATTGGTATCAGCTCGGAGTGTGGTCGACATTCCACACGCTCGACGATGTTCGTCGAAATCCCAACGACACAGATATTCGGGATGCGCCAGCTGTCGGGGCGGGAGCAATAACATTTCGCGAGCGCAGAGATGTGGACGGGAATCTGTGCATGGTCGCGATCCCCGTTCAGCAGGGTGCGATATTCGTTCGGATTGATGCTCTCTTTGGTGAGACTCACAAGGAAGAACTATGCGAATTGGCGACTCGTCAAGCAGCTGTGCTTCGTCCGCACTTACCGAACTGAAACTGGCATTGAATCGACGACCGAGGAGGTTCGATGAGCGACATTAGCGATGTGTTTTTCCTTGACGCTGGAATCGCTGCCCGTCTGCATGATGCGTGTGACGTGCTGCATGCGGAACTGCAAGCGATGATTGTCAAAGCGATCGAGTTGGGGACGATCGACGCCTTCGGCACGCTCGTGTCTGGACAAGCGCTCCAGACCAAATTCGAGCAGAAGGCTGTGGGTGGGCCGGACGCCCTACTCGACGTACTTAAAAGCCACGTCGAAGCTGTCAAGTCGATGCAAGCTCAGTTTCAAGCCTGCATCGACCACGCATTGGATCAGGAGTCGTCGAACGTCTCGACTTTGAGGTCGGTCGACCAACCGAACTGAGTCAGTGGATGTGTTGCTGCCAATCGGCCGGGACACGACCCTTAGGTCCCGGCGTCGGCTGATCTACGGGATGTGAAGTGGGCGCCGCCAATTCAGGTCCGTCGTACGCCTCGTTGGTTTCGAAGCTCCAGAACCAATCCTCACCGGGTTCGTAGCTCTGCATGAACGGATGCTTTGTCGAGGCCGCATGCTTGCTCGCGTGCTGTGACGGTGAGGAGTCGCAACAACCGACGTGACCACACTGCGCGCATCGACGCAGGTGCACCCACCAACCGCCGCTCGCATCGCATTCGACGCATCCCGCGCCACTGGGCGGCACGCTCGGATCGATCCCCGCTGGAAGTCCGTCGGTCATGGTCCACCCTCTCGCTGACTGAAGTCGGTCATTTCATCGTGCGCTTTGCCTACCGGCCGTGCAAGGGCGACTAGTCGTCGCGCGTGTCCCGCGGTGGGCCCGCGATTGGCAACAAAACTCTGAACCGGGTGTTACCGGGCTCAGACGTGACCCGCAGCTCACCACGATGCTTGCCGACCACAATTCGCCACGAAATATCAAGGCCGAGACCGGTTCCCTCACCGACAGGCTTAGTCGTGAAGAAGGGTTCGAAGATCCTGTCGATGACGTCATCGGGAATCCCGGCGCCGGTGTCGCAGATCTCGATGCACACGCGGTCACCGTCGCGGCTTGTCCGAACGGTGAGTGTTCCCGATCCGTCCATGGCAGACACCGCATTGTCGATGAGGTTGGTCCACACCTGATTGAGTTCGGCGGCGTAGGCGTCGATCGGTGGCAGCGCGAGGTCGTATTCCTTGACGACTTCGATTCCGCTTCCGATCTTTTGCCCCAACATGATCAACGTGCTGTCAAGTAGTTCGTGGACATCGATGGTCTGGAAGGGTGCGCGGTCCATCTGAGAATACTGTTTGGCTGCACCGACGAGAGTCGAAATCCTCGTTGTGGAGTCGGCGATCTCGTTCATCAGGAGTTCGGATTCGATGGTGTAATTCAGCCAGCGAATTGCGCCTTCGAGTACGGACTCGTCAACGGCTGCAGCAACATTCTCGAGCCAAGCGGTGTCGAGACCAGCTTGCACGAAGGTCGGAGCCAGATCCCAACCTTCTCGAATCGAATGATCCTCGAACCATTCACCCAACGAATCCTCTCGATCCGAGGCTTCGAGGGGAGTGAGCGTCGGCGCCTTGGCGACAACCTCTGCAACTTCCTCTTGAAGTCGCATGAGAGTGACGAGGGCATCGCGGTCGTAGGTGCCCGATGCAACCATCCCCAGTTTGTGACGCATGCCTGCGACACGCTCGCGCAAAGAGGCTGTCGCTCGAACCGCTGCGGCTGCAGGGTTATTGAGCTCGTGAGTCAACCCGGCCGACAGTGATCCGAGTGCAAGGAGTCGCTCTCGCTGATCGATGATCTGCTGAGTGTTCTTCTTGCCGAAGAAAACACCTTCGAGTAGATGAACCGCCATTGGAAACCACTCGCGCATCGCGTTGCCGAACTTGTCGGCGTCCAGGACGAAAAACGTCGAAGGAGTCGTCACTCGCATCGACCCCGCGTAGACCTGCGGTACACGATCGCCGAGATACGCCGTCCAGCCTCCCGAGTAGACGCCGCGCTGGGTGGTCCTGTTGATCTCGATGTCTTCGCCGCCCGACAGCTTGGACAGCACCACCTCGCCCTCGATGAGGACGTAGAAGCAGGTGGCAGG
>Ga0153921_1000604_pt1 | contig 18103 bp, 13 predicted proteins | sample TSNJ005MetaG_FD_104691 | JGI IMG/M metagenome (GOLD analysis project Ga0153921, IMG submission 104691) | Attine ant fungus gardens microbial communities from New Jersey, USA - TSNJ005 MetaG | ecosystem: Host-associated > Fungi > Mycelium > Unclassified | place: USA: New Jersey, Brendon T. Byrne... | reverse complement strand
CTCCTTGAAACGCGGGCTGTTTTGAATCGAGAGGTAAATGCTGTCGTTCATTGTTTTTATCCTCGCAGCACAGCTTTTTTATTATTGGAACGTATCCACTGTATGCGGCTGCCGGACAGGTTCCAGACGACCTTAGTAGTAGAGCGAGATAGCAACTTCGCAAGTTTTTCAGTCAACAAATAAACAACAGCCTGAATGGCAGGCAAAAAAATGTGGGAGCGGACTTGCTCGCGAAGGCGGTACATCAGTCAATAAATGTGCTGACTGACACACCGCATTCGCGAGCAAGCCCGCTCCCACATTAGGCCTGCTGCGTCACTTCTACAGGGTTAACCCTTATTTACCCACCCACTCGGCCACCCGCTCAGGGTGCTTGGCGACCCAATCCTTGGCCGCTGCGTCAGGCTTGGCGCCCTCTTGAATCGCCAGCATGACTTCGCCGATTTCGTCCTTGGAGGCCCACTGGAATTTCTTCAGGAAGGCTGCGACTTCCGGCGCTTTCTTCTCCAGGCCCTTGCTGCCGATGCTGTTGACGGTTTCAGCAGCACCATAAATCCCTTTTGGATCGTCCAGGAAACGCAGTTTCCACTTGGCGAACATCCAATGTGGCACCCAACCGGTGACCGCAATGGATTCCTGCTTGTCTTCGGCACGGGTCAGTTCGGCGATCATCGCGGCGCCCGAGCTGGCTTGCAGCTTGTAGTCCAGGCCATAGGCCTTGATCGCCTCGTCGGTCTTGAGCATCACGCCTGAGCCGGCGTCGATGCCGACGATCTTGTTCTTGAAGGTGGTGTCGGTCTTAAGGTCTTCGATGGACTTGGCCTTGACGTACTCCGGTACGATCAGGCCGATCTTCGCATCCTTGAAGTTGGGGCCGTAGTCGACCACCTTGTCCTTGTTCTTGGCCCAGTACTCGCCGTGGGTCACGGGCAACCACGCGGAAAGCATGGCGTCGAGCTTGCCGGTGGCCACGCCCTGCCACATGATCCCGGTGGCGACGGCCTGCAGTTTCACGTCATAACCGAGCTTTTCCTTGATCACCTCTGCCGCCACATGGGTGGTGGCAACGCTGTCCGACCAACCGTCCACGTAGCCGATGCTCAGGGTTTTGCTGTCGGCACTGGCCAGTGTGGAGCTCATCGCAACTACCAGCGTGGCAGCCGCGCCCAAGAGTCGTCGCATCTTCATAGTACTTCCCCGAAAGTGCTGCGCCCGACGGATGCCGAGCGACGTCAACCTGTTGTTATGTGGTGCACCGCGCCCCCTTCACGCGCATCAATCACGGTAGTGCGCCGCCAGCGGAGAACTGACACTTCGATCATCAACCTGCCGGGACCTCGGACCTGCTCTGTCAGCGACCTCATGCAAGCAAGAAACGACATCACATCGCCAGTAGGAAGTTTTGTAGGACTCGAACCCGGAATCCCGCCCGAACTTTGCATGTCAAAATTATGCAGCCCCACTGGGACGGGGCAAATCCGGGTAAGATGCGCGCCTTTGCTCCTCCAGATAAGCCGACCATGCCCGCGACCGCCCGCTTCCCTGCCCTGCCCTATTGCTTCGCCTTGATCCTCGGCCTGCTGGCCCTCGCTGGCTATTGGTACGGCCTCGGCCGCCCGGTCGTGCTGCCGGATGTCGCCAGCGCCAGCCACAAGCTGCAATGTGCATCCTACACGCCGTTCGACAAAGACCAATCGCCCTTCGACCAGCCGTTCAAGCTGCGTCCCGAGCGCATGGACGCCGACCTCGCCCTGCTGGCCACCCGCTTCGAATGCATCCGCACCTACTCCATGACCGGCCTGGAAGCCTTGCCGGAAATGGCGCGCAAGCATGGATTGAAGCTGATGGCCGGCGCCTGGGTCAGCAGTGACCCGGTTGCCACCGAAAAAGAAATCCACGCGTTGATCGCTGCCGCCAACGCCAACCCCGATGTGGTGACGTCGGTGATCGTCGGCAATGAAGCCCTGCTGCGCAAGGAGGTCACCGCCAAACAGCTGGTGACGCTGATCCATACCGTCAAAAGCCAGATCAAGCAGCCGGTCACCTACGCCGATGTCTGGGAGTTCTGGCTGCAACACCCGGAAATCGCCCCGGCGGTGGATTTCCTGACGATTCACTTGCTGCCCTACTGGGAAGATGATCCGTCCGGCATCGACCAGGCGCTCAAGCACGTGGGCGATGTACGCCAGACGTTCGGCAACAAGTTTGCCCCCAAGGACGTGTTGATCGGCGAGACCGGCTGGCCGAGCGAAGGCCGCCAGCGCGAAACGGCGGTGCCGAGCCGGGTCAATGAGGCCAAGTTCATGCGGGGTTTCGTCGCCATGGCTGAAGCCAATGGCTGGCATTACAACCTGATCGAAGCCTTTGACCAGCCGTGGAAGCGCGCGAGTGAAGGCGCCGTCGGCGGTTACTGGGGCCTGTTCGATGCCGATCGCCAGGACAAGGGCATCCTCGCCGGCCCGGTGACGAACGTGCCGTATTGGCCGCTGTGGCTGGGTGTGGGCGGGATTATCCTGCTGGGCACGCTGGCGCTCGGCGGTCGCGTGCGCAGCACTCGGGCCGCGTTTGCCCTGCCGCTGCTGGGCGCAGTGGCGGCCTGCTCCATCGGCACCTGGGCTGAACTGACCCGCGTGACCGCGCGTTTCAATGATGAGTGGGTATGGGCCGGGTTACTGGTCGCGCTGAACCTGCTGGTGCTGGCCCACGCTGCACTGGCCTTGAGCGCGCGCGAAGGTTGGCGCGAGCGGGCGTTCAACTGGCTGGAGCAGCGCGCGGGCTGGCTGGTGGCAATCGCCGGCTTTGCTGGCGCCGTGATGATGCTGGCGCTGGTGTTCGACCCGCGTTATCGCAGCTTCCCGAGTGCAGCGCTGGTATTGCCGGCCTTGGTGTACCTGGTACGCCCGGTGACCGGGCCACGCCGGGAGATTGCCCTGCTGACCTTTATCATCGGCGCCGGCATTGCACCGCAGTTGTACCGTGAAGGGTTGTTGAACCAGCAGGCGTGGGGTTGGGCGGTGGTTAGCCTGCTCATGGTTGTAGCGTTGTGGCGCTGCCTGCGAGTGCGTAAGGCATAACACCGCTTTCGCCGGCCAGCCAGCGCCTACACTTGATCGTAGGCGCTGGCTTGCCGGCGATAGCGCCTATTCAGACAGCCCTGGGCTTGCGCACCAACCGCAACCCCGCGATCACCACCGCAAACACCGCAAAGGTGGTGTTGTACAGCGCCAGCGCCGGCAGGCCGAACACCAGCCCCAACACCGCCAACCCCCACCCCGCACGGCCCGGCACGAAAAACGCGAGCACCGACGTCACCAGTGCCGCCCAGCCCAACACCTTGAAGTGAATCATCAAGCCCAGGTTCGAACGCACCTGGCATTCCCAGCGGCTGGCCTCATCCGCACAGATGCCGACCCACTGGCCATCCTCCATGAAGCCATAACGCGCGGCATAGCTGGCAGCCAGCCACAACGGCAAGGCGATAAGCAGCAAAATCAACGGCAAGCGGCGAGACATGGAGCACTCCGATAGGCAAAAACGGCGCTCAGCTTAATGCGCCGGCGGCCGTTAGCAAGGTATGTACGCAGATAACTGTTCAACAAAGCGTGCCAAAGTGTATCGTCTGGCTACTATTACCCCGATTCCGACGTTTTTTTCCGACTTTTAGTGCCGAGGGCTGGCACTTCGGTGGCAACGCGGTGGTCATAGCCTGCGAACTTCATTCAGCACGTTTCCTCTTAGGGATAAAGTCATGCTCCGTTCCTTGCGCTGTGCTGCCTTGCTGGGCAGCCTTTTTTTGAGTGCGTCAGCACTGGCCGTCGATATCGACCAAGCCAGCTATGGCTACCCTTTGACCAACCCGTTCGAAGCGACCATCGCGACCACACCGCCTGACCTGCGGCCCAAATTGCCGAGCGACGACGAGATCAACCAGTCCGACTACACCCTGAACATGCGCCCCGAGCGCGAATTCAGCCTGCCGGACAACTTCTGGGCGGTTAAGAAGCTGACTTACCGCATCGCCAAGCAGGACCGTGCCGCCCCGCTGATCTTCCTGATCGCAGGTACCGGTGCGCGGTTTGACAGCAGCATCAACGAATACCTGAAAAAACTCTATTACCAGGCCGGCTACCACGTGGTGCAACTGTCGTCGCCGACCAGCTTCGACTTCATCGCCTCGGCTTCGCGCTTTGCCACCCCTGGGATCAGCCAGGAAGACGCCGAAGACATGTACCGCGTGATGCAGGCCGTGCGTGCACAGAATGCCTCGCTGCCGGTAACCGACTTCTACCTCACCGGCTACAGCCTCGGCGCCCTGGATGCGGCCTTTGTCAGCAAGCTCGACGAGACCCGCCGCAGCTTCAACTTCAAGAAAGTGCTGCTGCTCAACCCGCCGGTCAACCTCTACACCTCGATCACCAACCTCGACAAGCTGGTACAGACCGAGGTCAAGGGCATCAACAACACCACCACGTTCTATGAGCTGGTGTTGAACAAGCTCACCCGCTACTTCCAGCAAAAGGGCTACATCGACCTCAATGACGCCCTGCTCTACGACTTCCAGAACTCCAAGCAGCACCTGACCAACGAACAGATGGCCATGCTGATCGGCACCTCCTTCCGCTTCTCGGCCGCCGACATTGCCTTCACTTCAGACCTGATCAACCGCCGTGGCCTGATCATCCCGCCGAAATACCCGATCACCGAAGGCACCAGCCTCACGCCGTTCCTCAAGCGTGCGCTGCAATGCGATTTCGACTGCTACCTGACCGAGCAGGTCATCCCGATGTGGCGCGCCCGTTCCGATGGCGGCAGCCTGCTGCAACTGGTTGACCAGGTCAGCCTGTATGCACTCAAGGATTACCTGCACAACAGCCCGAAAATCGCCGTCATGCATAACGCCGACGATGTGATCCTGGGCCCCGGCGACCTCGGTTTCCTGCGTACAACCTTCGGCGATCGCTTGACCGTCTACCCGCTGGGCGGCCACTGCGGCAACCTCAATTACCGCGTCAACGCCGACGCCATGCTGGAGTTCTTCCGTGGCTAAATATCTTCTGCTGCTTGCCGCCTTGATGTGCGCAGGCGTGGCCAACGCCGACAACAGCAAGGCCCATGCGCCTACCGTGGTGGGCTCCGATGGCTTCAAGGAACCGCTGACCAAGCTCAAGTTCAACCCGGGCCTGGACCAACGCGAGTTCGAGCGTTCGTCGCTGACCGCGCTCAACGTCTACGACCCGCTGGAGTCGTGGAACCGCCGCGTGTACCACTTCAACTACCGCTTCGACCAATGGGTGTTCCTGCCGGTGGTCGACGGTTACCGCTACGTCACCCCGAGCTTCCTGCGCACCGGCGTGAGCAATTTCTTCAACAACCTGGGCGACGTGCCCAACCTGTTGAACAGCCTGCTGCAGCTCAAGGGCCACCGCTCCCTGGAAACCACCGGGCGCCTGCTGCTCAACACCACCATAGGCATCGCCGGCCTGTGGGACCCGGCCACCGCCATGGGCCTGCCGCGCCAGAGCGAAGACTTCGGCCAGACCCTGGGTTTCTATGGCGTGCCAGGCGGCGCGTACCTGGTGCTGCCGATCTTCGGCCCGTCGAACCTGCGTGACACCACGGGTTTGCTGGTCGATTACGGCGCGGAGACCGAGATCAACTTCCTCAACGTGTCCAAAGTCAGCGAAAACCACCCGGAAATCTGGGCCCTGCGCGCGGTCGACAAGCGCTACCAGACCAGCTTCCGCTATGGGCAGATGAACTCACCGTTCGAGTATGAAAAGGTGCGGTATATCTATACCGAGTCGCGCAAGTTGCAGATTGCGGAGTAGTAACCGCCGACAAAAAAAGGCCATTCGAATGAATGGCCTTTTTTATTGCGCTGATTTTGCTGACTCAGCTAACACAGTTACCAGGAGGCACACCTGCCGTCTGGAACAGTAGGATTAAGCTTGAACAGCCGTGAATCAGCTTTTCGTCGCTCGCCATACCTTGCCAACCACCGACACCACGGCCAACACCACCGCCCCCGCAATGATCCCCGCCACCGCATTCAGCAAGGTCGGCATCAACCACGCCAAGCCCGCGGTACTTTGGCTGACCGTCTCGATCCAGTGATGCACCACTGGCACGCCATGGGTCAGGATGCCGCCGCCGACCATGAACATCGCCGCCGTACCAATCACCGACAGGCTTTTCATCATGTACGGCGCCGCGCGCAGGATTGCGCCGCCGATGCTGCGCGCCATCTGGCCGGGCTTCTGGGTGAGCCACAGGCCCAGGTCATCGAGCTTGACGATGCCGGCCACCAGGCCATACACGCCAATGGTCATGACGATGGCAATGCCCGACAGCACGACCACCTGCTGCATCAACGGTGCAGCGGCCACGGTGCCGAGAGTGATCGCGATGATTTCCGCCGAGAGGATGAAGTCGGTGCGGATCGCGCCTTTGATCTTGTCCTTTTCGTACGCCACCAGGTCGGTTGCCGGGTCGGCCACGGCCTCGACCAGATGCGCCTGCTCTTCGGTGCGCTTGTGCAGGAAGGTGTGCGCGAGCTTTTCAAACCCCTCGAAACACAGGTAAGCCCCGCCCAGCATCAACAGCGGCGTGACCGCCCAAGGCGCAAACGCACTGATCAACAGCGCCGCCGGCACCAAAATCAGCTTGTTGAGAAACGAGCCCTTGGCCACCGCCCACACCACCGGGATCTCCCGTTCGGCGCGTACTCCAGAGACCTGCTGGGCGTTGAGTGCCAGGTCATCGCCGAGGACCCCGGCGGTTTTCTTGGCGGCCATCTTGGTCATCAACGCCACATCGTCGAGCACCGCAGCGATGTCGTCGATCAGTACCAGCAAACTGCTTCCTGCCATTGGGGGACTTCCTGCCGTGAGAATGCCGCGAATATAACGCGGATCACTGCCGATCTGCTGTTGATCTTGCTCGCCGGATGGGAGCTGGCTTGCCGGCGATGGCGGTCTACCCGCCTGCGTAATGAGCAGGGCATCAGGGCTGCCAACCACCGCCCAGGCTCTGGATCAACGCCACACTGCCCTGGCTGAGCTGCCCTTGGGTGTCACGCAGGTTCTGTTCGGCTTGCAGCAACACCAGTTGCTGGGTCAACACCGTCTCGCGACTGACCGTGCCCGCATGCAATTGCGCCTCCTGGCTGCCGAACAGTTGCTGGTTGCGCTGGTAGACCTGCTGGAAGGCATCGGCCTGGGTTTGCAGGTGATTGATCGCCGACAGGTTGTCCTCGACGTTCTGCAAGGCGCTGAGCACCGTACCACGGTAGTTTGCGGCGATCTGGTCGTAGCTGGCCTCGGCCTGTTTGACCGCGGCCTCGCGGGCGCCGCCGTCGAAGATCGTCTCTGCCAGCGCCGGCCCCAGGGTCCAGATGCGGTTGGGCAAGGAGAACAACCCGCCCAAGGCACTGCCGCGATAACCCAGCTGGGCGGTCAAATCCAGCGTCGGGAAAAACGCTGCCTCAGCCACGCCGATTTTCGCATTGGCCGCCGCCGCCGAGCGCTCGGCCGCCACCACATCCGGGCGCCGTTGCAGCAAGGTCGACGGCAGGGTCAGCGGTGGGCGCGGCACGACAAAGCTGAAGTCATTGCGTGGCGTCACGCTGAATTCACTCGGCGCCATGCCCACCAGCACCGCCAATGCGTGTTCATATTGCTCGCGGTCGCGCTGGGAAGTCTGCAGGTCGGCAATCGAGGTGGTCAGTTGGTCCTGAGCCACCAGCAACTGATCGTTGGTCGCCACGCCTTGGGTGAACTGGGCCTGGATCATGGCCAGCAACTGCTGGTTGATCGCCTGTTGCTGCTGGAGCAGGCGCACGTCGATATCCATCTGGCGCAGCGCCAGGTAGTTGCTGGCCACGCTGGAGCTGATGGACAAGCGCACCCCGGCCAGCAACGCATCGGATTGCTGCGCGGCGGCCTGGCTTGACTCGATGCCGCGACGCACCTCGCCCCACAGGTCCGGCTCCCAGCTGGCGGTCAACGTCGCGCTGACGCTGTTTTTCACGCCCGTCGACGTGGTGCTGCTGGACGTGGTGCCGTCACCGCCCTCGCCGCGCGAACCGGACAACCCCACGCCCACCGTCGGCCAGAGCCCGGCGCGGCTCGACGCCACTTGCGCCTGGGCCAGCCGATACGCGGCTTCAGCGGCAATGATCGACTGGTTGGCCTGGGCCGAGCGCGCCACCAGGTCATTCAACACCGGGTCCTGGTACGCCAGCCACCATTGGCTGTCCAACGCGCCCTGGGGATTGGACGCCGCGCGTTGCCACTGCGCGCCCTCCTTGAAGGTCTGCGGCAGCGGCATCGCAGGCTTTTGATAGTCGGGCCCGACCATGCAACCACCGAGTACCAGGCTTAACAACAGCACGCTGTCTGTGAGTTTCATGCGCTTGCTTCCTTACGCCGTCCCAGGCGCTGGGACGCCCGGTCGAGCCACAGGTAAATCACCGGGGTGGTGTACAGCGTCAGCACCTGGCTGAGCAGCAACCCGCCAATAATCGAAATCCCCAGCGGCCGGCGCAGTTCCGAGCCATAGCCGGTGCCCAGCACCAGCGGCAGCGCGCCGAGGATCGCCGCCAGGGTGGTCATCATGATCGGCCGGAAGCGGATCAGGCACGCACGGCGAATGGCCGCCTTGGCCGTGAGCCCGAATTCGCGCCGTTCAGTGATCGCGAAGTCGATCATCATGATCGCGTTCTTCTTGACGATGCCGATCAACAAAATCACGCCCACCAGCGCGATGATCGACAGTTCGGTGCCGGTCAGCAGCAACGCGATCAAGGCACCGACACCCGCCGAAGGCAAGGTGGAAAGAATCGTCAGCGGGTGCATCAGGTTTTCATACAGAATGCCCAGCACGATGTACACCGAGAGCAATGCCGCGACGATCAGCAACGGCTCGCTGGCCACCGATGACTGGAACACCTGAGCGGTGCCGGCGAACTGCCCGACCACACTGGCGGGCATGCGCAGCTGCTTCACCGCGTCGTCGACCAAGGCGGTGGCCTGGCCGATGGACGTGCCGGGCGCCAGGTTGAACGAGACCGTCACCGCCGGAAAACTGCCCTGGTGACTGATGGAAATCGCCGTGCGCGCCACCGAATCATCGGCAATCGCCGACAGTGGCACCAAGGTCGACTGCGCCGCCAGGTTGGGCGCGGCGACGCTGCCTTTGCTGGCCAGCGCCGCACTGCCCACCGGTACATAAATGCCCTTGAGCGCCGACGGGTCGGTCCAGTATTCGGGGGCGATTTCCATCACCACGTGGTACTGGTTGGCGGCGCGGTAGAGGGTCGAGACCTGGCGCTGGCCAAAGGCGTCGTACAGCGTCTGGTCGACGGCCGACATGCTCACCCCGAGCCGCGCCGCCGTGTCGCGGTTGATGCCGACATTGGCCAGCAGGCTGTTGTCCTGCTGGTCGGTGTTCAGGTCGGTCAACTGCGGCAGCTTGCGCAACACAGCCACCACCTTCGGCACCCACTCGTCCAGGGATGACTGGTCATCGGCGGTGAGCGTGTACTGATATTGCGCGCCGCTCTGGCGGCCGCCCACGGTGATGTCCTGGGCCGACTGCAGAAACAGCTTGGTGCCGGGCAAGTCACCGAGGGCGTGGCGGATTTGCCCGATCACCTGGGTGGCGTCGTCCTTGCGCTCGCCCAGTGGCTTGAGCAGCACGAACATCTGCGCACTGTTGACCGCCCCACCGCCACCGCCGCCGCCACCGACAAACCCGGCGGCGGTTTCCACATTGGGGTTGGTCATGACCTTGCGGTTGATCTCGGTGAAGTCCTTCTGCATCGCCCCGTAGGAAATGCTCTGGTTGGCCAGGATGCTGCCCTGCAGGCGGCCGGTGTCTTCCTGGGGAAAAAAGCCCTTGGGCACCAGCACATAGAGCACCCCAGCCAGCACGATCACCAGCACCGTGACCAGGCCCATCAGGATCGAATGCTCGATGACCCACCCCAGGGTCCGGTCATAGAAACGGTGAAAACGCGAATCCGGGTGTTCATCGCCTTCGTGCACCTCCTTGGGCGCGCGCAGCAACACGCTGGCGAGCATCGGCGTGACCGTTAGCGAGATCAGCATCGAGATGACGATCGCCACCGACAGCGATACCGAAAACTCACGGAACAGCCGCCCGACAATCCCGCCCATCAACAGCAGCGGAATGAACACCGCGACCAGCGACACGCTGATGGTCAGCACAGTGAAGCCGACCTCCTTGGCGCCATTCAGCGCGGCCTGGACCCGGCTCTCGCCTTTCTCCAGGTGGCGCATGATGTTTTCCACCACCACGATGGCATCGTCCACCACAAACCCGGTGGAAATGGTCAGCGCCATCAACGACAGGTTATTCAGGCTGTAGCCGAGGAAGTACATCGCGCCGAAGGTGCCGAGCAACGACAGCGGCACCACGATCGCCGGCACCAGCGTGCTGCGCCAGTCGCGGAAAAACCCGAACGTCACCAGCGTCACCAGCAGGATCGACGCCAGCAGGGTCACTTCCACATCATGCAGCGAGGCGCGGATGGTGGTGGTGCGGTCCATCAACAGGTTGAGCTTGATCGACGCCGGGATCGAGCTTTGCAGAAACGGCAGCGAGGCTTTTACCGCGTCCACCGTGTCGATCACATTCGCGCCGGGTTGCTTGAACACCACCAGCAACACCGCCGGCTTGCCGTTGGACAGGCCGAAGTTGCGCAGGTCCTGCACGTCTTCGCGCACGTAGCCGAGGTCCGCGATGCGGATCAGGTCGCCGTTGTGTTCCTTGACCACCAACGGGCCGTAGTCGTCGGTGTTGAGCAGCATGTCATTGGCGCCAATCCCGTAGGAGCGGTCACCGATTGCCACGTTGCCCTTGGGCAGGTTGGCATTCGAGGCACTGATGACCTGGCGCACCTGCTCCAGGCTGACGCCGTACTGGTTGAGGCGATCCGGGTTGAGCTCCACGCGCACCGCCGGCAGCGCACCGCCGCCGACCGTCACGTCGCCGACGCCGGTGGTCTGCAACAGTTTCTGCTCCAGCAGGGTCGAGGCCACGTCGTACATCTGCCCCGGCGTGGCGCTGTCGGAGGTCAGGCTGATGATCATGATCGGCGAGTCGGCCGGGTTGACCTTGCGATAGGTCGGGTTGCCGGACAGGTCGCTCGGCAGGTTGGTGCGCGCCGCGTTGATCGCTGCCTGCACGTCGCGCGCGGCGCCGTCGATATCGCGGTTGAGGTCAAACTGCAGGGTGATGCGGGTGGAGCCGAGGCTGCTGGCGGAGGTCATTTGCGTGACCCCGGCGATCTGCCCGAACTCGCGCTCCAGCGGCGTGGCCACCGAACTGGCGACGGTATTGGGGTCGGCGCCAGGCAACGAGGCACTGACGCTGATGGTGGGGAAATCCACCTCCGGCAACGGCGCCACCGGCAACAGCATAAAGGCCAGCGCGCCGAACAGCGCCAGCCCCGCCGCCATCAGGGTGGTGGCGATGGGGCGATGGACAAACGGCGCGCTGAGGTTCATTGCGCCGGGTCCGCTTCAACCGGGCGCCGGCTGAAGCGCTGTTCCAGCCCGTGCATGGCGAGAAAGATCACCGGGGTGGAAAACAGCGTCAGCAACTGGCTGAGCATCAGCCCGCCAATGATCGCGATGCCCAGTGGATGGCGCAGTTCCGAGCCGATACCGGTGCCCAGCGCCAGCGGCACCGCGCCGAACAGCGAGGCCATGCTGGTCATCAGGATCGGCCGAAACCGCAACTCCGCCGCCTGCCGGATCGCCGCCACCGGGCTCAGCCCGCCCTCGCGCAGCAGTGCCAGGGCGAAGTCGACCATCATGATGCCGTTCTTCATGACGATGCCGATCAACAGCACGATGCCGATCAAACCGATGATGTCGAACTGCGTGCCAGTGACCAGCAGCGCAAGCAACGCGCCAAGGGCGGCCGAAAGCAACGTCGAGAGGATCGTCACCGGGTGCACGAAGCTCTCGTAGAGAATCCCCAGCATCAGGTACACCACCACAATCGCCGCCACCACCAGGAACACCTGGTTGGACAGCGACGCCTCGAACGTCGCCGCCGCACCCTCAAGGTTGGCCTGCACCGACAGCGGCAGGCCGACCTTGGCCTCGATGTCCTTGAGCCGGGTCACCGCTGCGCCAAGGGTTTGCCCCGGCGCGAGGTTGAACGACACATCCGCATAGGGAAATTGCCCCAGGCGATTGATGGTCACCGGGGTGCGCACCACCTGCATCGTGGCCATGCTCGACAGCGGCGCCACGCCGCCGGCGGGAATGTCCACGTACAAGCCGGTAAGCAGATCCGGCAGGTTGCGCGGCGGATGATCGGTGGCGATCACCACGTGGTACTGGTTGAGCTGGGTGTAGATCGTCGACACCTGGCGCTGGCCAAACGCGTCATACAGCACATCGTCGATGGCTTGCGGGGTGATGCCCAGGCGCGAGGCGGTGGCGCGGTCGAAGGTCAGCTGGATCTGGTTGCCAAACTGCATCGCCTGGCTTTGCACGTCGGTGAACATCGGGTCCTGCTTGATCGCCGCGAGCAGCTTGTTGGTCCACTGCTCCAGCTCATCCGGGTCGGTGGCTTGCAGGCCCAGGCGATAGCTGGTGGTGGACACCGTGGCGTCCAGCGTCAGGTCCTGCACCGAGTGCAGGTACAGGCGGATGCCGGCATCGTCGGCGTTGGCATCGGCGAGGCGGCGGATCACTTCGGTGCTGCTGTCGCGCTCGCCTCGGGGCTTGAGGTTGATCAGCAGGTTGCCCTGGTTGATGGTCGGGTTGGTCTGGTCGATGCCGACGAACGACGACAGGCTCTGCACCGCCGGATCCTTGAGAATCCGCGCGGCCAGGCGCTGCTGCTCCACCTGCATCTGCTGGAACGAAATGGTCGGCGCCGCCTGGGAAATCCCCTGGATCAGGCCGGTGTCCTGATCAGGGAAAAAACCCTTGGGCATCAGCACCAGTGTCACCAGGGTCAGGGCTGCGGTGAGCACCACCGAGATCAACGTAAGCGTGCGGTGCGCCAGCACCCAATCGAGGCCCCGCACATAGTGCGTGTTGATGCGGTCGAAGAAATCCACCCGGTGTTCCTGCTGCCGGTGCTTGAGCATCCGCGCGCACATCATCGGCGTGAGCGTCAGGGAAATCAGCGCGGAGATCACGATAGTCACCGCCACGGTCATGGCGAATTCGCGGAACAGCCGCCCGACCACATCGCCCATGAACAGCAACGGGATCATCACCGCGATCAGCGCAATCGACAGCGAGATGATCGTGAAACCGATTTGCGCCGAGCCCTTGAGGGCCGCCTCCAGCGGCGAGTCACCAGCCTCCAGGTAGCGCGTGATGTTTTCGATCATCACGATCGCGTCATCCACCACGAAACCGATGGCGATGGTCAGCGCCATCAGCGTCAGGTTGTTGAGGGAAAAGCCCAGGGCATAGGCCACCGCCAGCGTACCCACCAGCGTCAGCGGGATGGTCACCGCCGGAATGATCGTCGCCGCGACGTTGCGCAGGAAGATGAAAATCACGATCACCACCAGCGCGATGGCCATCGCCAATTCGTATTGCACATCGGTGACCGACGCGCGGATGGTCTGGGTGCGGTCGGTGAGCACGTCGACCTTCAATGTGGCAGGCAAACTGGCGCGCAGCTTGGGCAGCAATTGCTGCACGCGGTCGACCACCTGGATCACGTTGGCGCCAGGCTGGCGCTGGATATTCAACACAATCGACGGCGTACTGTTGGTCCAGGCGGCCTGGCGCGGGTTTTCGGCGCCCTGGGTCGAACTGGCGATCTGCGAGAGGCGAATCGGCGCGCCGTTCTTGTAGGCGATCACCAGGTCACGGTACTCCTCGGCCGATTGCAGTTGGTCGTTGGCGCCGATGGAATACGCCTGGAACTTACCGTCGATATTGCCCTTGGCCTGGTTGACGTTGGCGGTGCCCAGCGAGGTGCGCAGGTCATCCAGGGACAGGCCGAGACTGTTCAGCGCCGAGGTAATGGCCTCGACCCGCACCGCCGGGCGCTGGCCGCCGCTGATAGTGACCAGGCCGACCCCGGTGATCTGCGAGATCTTCTGCGCCAGGCGCGTGTCGGCCAGGTCTTCGATCTTGGTCAGCGGCAGCACATCGGAGGTCAGCGACAGCGTCAGCACCGGCGCGTCCGCCGGGTTGACCTTGCTGTAGACCGGCGGGTACGGCAGGTTCGCCGGCAGGAAGGTACCGGCCGCGTTGATCGCCGCCTGCACTTCTTGTTCGGCGACGTCCAGGGACAACGACAAGTCGAATTGCAGGGTTACCACCGAGGCGCCGTCGGAGCTGGTGGAATTCATCGACTTGAGCCCCGGCATCTCGCCGAGCTGGCGCTCCAGCGGCGCGGTGATCGAGGAGCTGACCACATCCGGGCTGGCACCGGGGTATTGGGTGAAGACCTGGATGGTCGGGTAATCGACCTCGGGCAACGCCGACACCGACAGCAAGTGGTACCCGAGCAACCCGAGCAAGAGCACGGCCACCATCATCAGCGTGGTTGCCACCGGGCGTTCGATAAAGGGCTGCGAGACATTCATGACCGGCAGCTCCTTACTGGGCGACGACTTTTACCGGCGAACCGTCGTCAAGTTTATCGGCACCTTCGGTGACCACCTGCTCGCCAGGCTTGACGCCGTTGTCGAGGATCGCCGAGACATCGCCCATCGACGGCCCGGTCTTGACGTTGCGCAGCGCGGCCTTGTCGCCGTTGACCACAAACACGAAATCCCCCTTGCTGCCGTGCTGGATCGCCCGGGTCGGCACCACGGCGACCTGGCTCAAGGTGTCGGCCTTGAGACGCGCGTTGACGAATTGGTTGGGGAACAGCGCATCACCTGCGTCGTCGAACTGCGCCTTGACCTTGATCGTGCCGGTGCTGGTGTCGACCTGGTTATCCAGGGCCAGCAGGCTTCCGGTGGCCAGCAGGGTCTTTTTATTGCGGTCGTAGGCCAGCACGGTCACGCTGCCACGGGCCATGGCCTGGTCGATGCTGCCCAGGTCATCTTCGGGCACGGCAAACACCACCGTGGCCGGGTTCATCTGGGTAATGACCACAATGCCGGTGGTGCTGGTGGTGGTCACGTAGTTGCCGGGGTCGACCAGCCGCAAGCCAACCACGCCATCGACCGGCGAGGTGATGGTGCAGTAGCTCAGTTGCACCTCGAGGTTTTGCACATTGCCCTGGTCGGCGGCGACGGTGCCCTGCTGCTCCTGCACCAGGGCGGCCTGGGTATCGAGGGTTTGCTGGCTGGTGGAGCCGGCCTTGACCAGGTCGCGATAACGGGCCAGGTCGCGCTGGGCATTGCTCAATACGGCCTGGTCGTGCGCCAGCGTGCCCTTGGCCACAGCCAATTGCGCCTTGAGCGCACGGTCGTCGATGCGGGCGATGACCTGGCCCTTGCTGACGTGCTGGCCTTCCCTGAATTCGACGCTGCTGAGGATGCCGTCGACCTGGCTGACCACCGTGACGCTGCGTGTCGGGGTCACGGTGCCGAGGGCGTCGATGTACACCGGCACATCCTGCAAGGCGACGGGCACCACGGCCACCGGTTCACCTGTGGGTGCAGGCTTGCCCTTGTGCTGCGCGGTGAAGAAATGGAGACCCAGGACAATCGCCAGTACCACCAGGACGACGCCCGCCAGCCAGGCGAACGTGCGTCGTTTGCTTTTCTCCACGGTTTCTCTCTCGAACGCCGAAATCAGGATAGACCGACCGCTGCAATGAGTCGGTGGCTGACCTGAACTCTAGCAGCGCGCCCGGCCTATGCCTGTACAACCTTGAATGCGTTCAGCATCAAGACAGACAATCTGGCGCAAGCCCCCGGCCTGCAAGGCCTGGAGTAGGATTCTTGAGCGCTGCGCAAGGCCGGTGCTACCATGCGCAACCGCCTGTCCTGGCAAGGAAAACCCTGGTTTATGAGCACCATTCGCGAGCGCAACAAAGAAAAGATCCTGCGGGCGGCCAGCGAGGAGTTTGCCGACAAGGGCTTCGCCGCGACCAAAACCAGCGACATCGCCGCCAAGGCCGGGCTGCCCAAGCCCAATGTCTATTACTACTTCAAGTCCAAGGACAACCTCTATCGCGAGGTGCTCGAAAGCATTATCGAGCCGATCCTGGCAGCGTCCACGCCGTTCAACCCCGAAGGTGAGCCGTCGGTGGTGCTGAGCAACTACATCCGCTCGAAAATCCGCATCTCCCGCGACCTGCCCTTCGCCTCCAAGGTGTTCGCCAGCGAAATCATGCATGGCGCACCACACCTCAGTGCCGACCAGGTTGAACAACTCAACGCCCAGGCCAAGCACAACATCGACTGCATCCAGAACTGGGTAGATCGCGGCCTGATCGCCGCCATTGACCCCAACCACCTGATGTTCAGCATATGGGCAGCGACGCAGACCTATGCGGATTTCGATTGGCAGATCTCGGCGGTGACCGGAAAGGCCAAATTGGATGAGGCGGACTATGAAGCGGCGGCGCAGACGATCATCCGGTTGGTGCTCAAGGGGTGTGAGCCGGACTGATGGAGGGGGGTGTTTGCATCGCAGGCAGCCAGCGCCTGCACTTCTGCGGTGCTGAACACAAAATGTTTGAATCCCTCCACCCCCTGTGGGAGCGGGCTTGCTCGCGAAAGCGGCCTTCCAGACACATCCTGCCAAAAGCCTGGCGCCCAGCATTGATCGGCGAGATCTAGCCTCTCAGGACACCACTTGAAGAGAGGCCAAGGAATGCCTGATCTACCTGCTTCAAATCGCCTGTGTATTGGCCGCTACGACGAGCCCAATCGCATCTACTTGCTGACCAGCAACACCCTTGATCGTGAGCCGATCTTCTTGGACTTCAAACTCGGCAGGCTTGTAGTACAGCAGTTCAGGATTGCCCAGCATCAAGGTCTGGCGACCTCCTTGGCCTGGGTCGTGATGCCTGATCATTTCCACTGGCTGATCTCCCTGGAAAAAGGCTCACTTGCCGATTTGATGCGTCAGGTAAAGTCCAAAAGTACCCGAGTTGTGAATGCGGTTTCCGGGCGCCAGGGACGTCTCTGGCAACCCGGTTTCCACGATCATGCCGTGCGCCGCGAAGAAAGCCTGGAGGGCATAGCCCGCTATATCGTCGCCAATCCTTTGCGAGCGGGCCTGGTCAATAGATATGGCGACTATCCACTCTGGGACGCCATTTGGCTTTGACTGGAGACCGAGGCGCCTGCATCGCGGGCAAGCCCGCTCCCACAGGGGTTGTTGGTGTTCACACCAAACAGTGTGGGAGCGGGCTTGCCCGCGATAGCTTTCTGCCTATCGCCAAAGAATCACGCGGGCACCCCCGCATCCGCCAGCAACCCCACGCCCTCGATTGCGGTGATCGCGCATTGCTCGTCGATGTCCGATGTGTCGCCACTGATCCCGATCGCCCCCAGTACCACCCCCTCTCGATCTCGAATCAATACCCCGCCCGGTGCCGGGACCACGCTGCCCTGCCCCAGGCTGTTCAATGCCGCGATAAACGCCGGGCGCTGCTGCGCGTCCAGTGCCAACAAGCGCGAGCCCTTGCCCAGCGCAATCGCGCCCCAGGCCTTGCCGATGGCGATCTGCGGGCGCAGCAGGCTAGCGCCGTCTTCGCGTTGCAGGGTGATCAAGTGGCCGCCGCTGTCGAGGACCGCGATGGTCAGCGGCGCCGTCGACAGCGTGCGCCCTGCGTTGAGGGCCTGACTGGCGAGCTGGGTGGCGATTTTCAAGGTTAAAGCGCTCATGGTGCCGTCCTTCTTTTGTTATTGGGAAAGCGGTGGAGGTCTGTCTGATCAGATGCTCGATCAAACAAATAGAACACAATGACAATTAATTTTGTATACAATAATTTCGCACAAACACTCCATACGTCGAAAAAATGCCTTCCGACGAAAGCAAAGGGCCGCGAACAAAATGGATTGACCTGCGCCGCTCGCCGTGAATACACTTTATCCAGACACCACTTGTATACAATTACAAAACGCAAGAGGCACCAAAATCATGAGCAAAATGAGAGCAATCGAAGCCGCCGTCCTGGTGAT
>Ga0153921_1000603_pt1 | contig 18113 bp, 13 predicted proteins | sample TSNJ005MetaG_FD_104691 | JGI IMG/M metagenome (GOLD analysis project Ga0153921, IMG submission 104691) | Attine ant fungus gardens microbial communities from New Jersey, USA - TSNJ005 MetaG | ecosystem: Host-associated > Fungi > Mycelium > Unclassified | place: USA: New Jersey, Brendon T. Byrne... | reverse complement strand
TCATGACCCTCAATTACCTATGAAAGCGCTCGCCTGGATGCTGCTGGCCGTAGCCAGCACCGCCCTTGCGCAAGCGGCGGAAGAAGCGCAGATCGACGTCAGCGGCAAGCTGACCGCACCGCCGTGCACCGCAAGGTTTCCGAGTACGCAACAGGTGGACCTGGGCAAGGTCAACCTCAACCAGTTGGCCGACGGCAGCACCGTCGCCACCGATGTGCCGCTGGTCTTCGACTGTCAGGCGGGCGCTCAGGTCGAGCTGAGTTTGTCGGCGGGCATGGCCCGGGCCCTCACCGTCAGCCCGGTGCTGCTCACCAATCTCCCATCCCTGGGGTTGCAGGTGCAATTGCGTGACAAGACCGACAAGCCGGGGATCGGCCTGGGCCAAACCGGCACCTGGCCGGTAGAAGACGAACCGTTGGCGCTGACCCTGCGCGTCAAGCCCGTGTCCCTGGGCGAGCTGCCCGAGGCGGGTAGCTACAAAGCCACCCTGTTGATGCAGATGACGTACCGCTGATTACTGAAACTGCCGGGCTTCGATGCAATAGGTCAGCAGCGCCTGGTCACTGTCCACCTCCAGCTTGCGCATGGCCGAAATCTTCTGCGCGCTGACGGTCTTGTTGCTGCGGCTCAACTGCCGCGCGATATCGCTCACGCTCATGCCCGTCACGAATAAACGCAGCACTTCCATCTCCCGTGGCGACAGGCTCTGGAAGCGCGCCTGCACCTGGGTCACATTGGCCAAGACCGAAGTCGCGGCGGGCTCCGGTGCGCGGTAACTGCGCTGGGCACTGATCGCGCCGAGGGCCTTTTCGATCTCGCCGTGCAGGTGGTTCTTCTGGATCACCCCGGCCACACCCAATTCCTGCAAGCGGGTGAGAATCAGGCTGTTGGAAATCATGGTCAGCACCAGCACCTGGGTCGCGGGAAAGTGACGCAGGATGTACTCGATCAGCTTCAACCCATCGCCATAGGTGTCGTCACCCGGCATGTTGAAATCGGTGATCAGGACTTGCGGCCGGTGCTTGCGCAACTGCTCGATCAGTTGACTGGAACTGACCGCCTCGCCCACCAGGCTGTAGCGTGAATCACGCTGCACAATTTCGCGCACGCCCACCAGTACGATCGGGTGGTCATCGGCGATCACAACGTTCATTTCTCGCATTCTTTATCTTCCTTGTAATGGGCTTTCATCAAGTTTGCGACTCTGCCAGCAAGCACTGCGCTACCGCTGTAAGCCGTGCGCACACGCCTCGAATCTGCGTGGTGGCGTATGTATCCAGCGGTGCGTCGTACAGGGTGTTCTCCCATGCTTGACAAGCGCTGGACAGTTCCCCGGCACGCACACTGGCCAGCGCGCCGTTGAGGCTGTGCAAACGCTCACGTACGAGGGTGGCATCGCCGGCCGTCAGGCCTTGTTCGATCTGCTGCACATCCACCAGCAACGTGTCGGCCATCAGTTGGCGCATGGCCGGGGAAAGCTCGATCCAGCCTTCGCGGTCCCGGTCCACCTGCACCACCGGCAAGGCCGTGGCTCGCCGGCAGTGCGCCATTAACGCCTGGCGCAGCATGCTCAGGCTCAGCGGTTTGACCACCCACGCGTTCATGCCCACCGCCAGGCAACGCTCGCCCTCCTCGCGCAGGGCATTGGCGGTGACGCCGATGATCGGCACCTGGACGCCTTGTTCACGCAACGCGCGGGCCAGGTCGTAGCCGTTGAGGCGCGGCATATTGATGTCGGTGATCACCAGGTCGAACGGCTGCGAACCCCAGATTTGCAGCGCATGCTCGCCGTCACGCGCTACGGTGGGGTGGGCGCCAAGGGCCTCGAGCTGTTCTTGCAGCACGGCCTGGCTGACCGGGTTGTCTTCGGCGACCAGCACGCGCACGTTCAGGCACGGTGCGTCCAGGCACGGCGGCATCGGCGGTTGTTCCGCAGAGGGCAGGGTTTCCTGAAGCACCGGCAAGGTGATGAACAGCGAAAAACTGCTGCCCAACCCTGGCTCGCTGACCACGCGCATGCTGCCGCCCATCAACTCACTCAAGCGCGAGCAGATAGACAGGCCCAGGCCGGCGCCATTGCCGTCCTGGTCGCCCGCTACCTGATAAAACGGCTTGAACAACTGGTCCAGCGCCTTTTCCGGAATGCCCACGCCGGTGTCAGTGACCTGCCATTGCAGGGTCACTTTATCGTCAAGTAGTTGCTGCACCATCAGGCGCAAACGCACGCGCCCGGAGTCGGTGAACTTGATCGCGTTGCCCAGCAGGTTATGCAGGACCTGCCGGATGCGGCCAGCATCGCCAAGCAGTTGCGGTGGTAGCAGCGGGTCGATCTCGGCATCGATCTGCAAGCCTTTATTGCGCGCGGTCGCGCTGAACGCCAACACCGATTCCGCCACCAACTGGCCCGGGCTGAACGGCGCCGCTTCCACGGCCATTTGCCCGGATTCGATTTTCGATACATCCAGTACGTTGCTGATCAACTGGAACAGCACAGTGGACGAACCCTGGATAATTTCCAGGTAGTGGCGCTGGCGCTCGCTCATGTCGGTCAGGGCCATCAGTTCCAGGTTGCCGAGCACGCCGTACAGCGGGGTGCGGATTTCATGGCTCATGGTTGCCAGGAACACGGTTTTGGCCTCGTTGGCTTCGGTGGCTTCCTGGCGCGCCTGGGTCAGCAACTGGGCTTCGTCCACGTGTCGGGTGATGTCGTTGCAGCCGCAGAGGAACACGTCCTCACCTTCGTACCGCGCCGCCACCACCACGACCTGCAAGTACCGCCCCTCCACCGCCAGGCACATCTCGCCGGGGGTGTCCGGGCCATCGTTGGCCTTGAGCACGTCGAGCAGCGGTGCGGTGCCCTGCAATTGCAGCGCGCGCTGGTTTTCCAGGAGTAACTGGTGATCGCTGCGGCGCACTACGCACAATCCCACCGGGGCGTTGTGCAGCATGATGCGGTTGAATGCCTCGCTCTCGAACAGACGCTCCTGCGCGCGTTGCGCCGGGCTGACGATGCGGGTCTTGTACCAATGGTTGATCCACCAGCCCAGCAGCACGGCCGCCAGAAACGTCAGGCCAAGGCCCAGCAGCGGCCATTTGGCGTAGCGCAGGAAATCCTGATAGCTGATGGCGTACAGGCCGGTCCAGTGCTCGCCACCCTCGCTGAGCATCTTGAAGCGCAAACCCTGGCTGTTGAAGCTCAGACCCAGGGGCGCCATGTGTTCATCGCCGAGGCTGCCGAGCAACACGTCGCCCTGGGGCGAGATCAGGGTGAACTGGTTGTAGACCGACAGTTGCAGTACTCGCTCGATTTCGTCGACCTGCGAGGTGTCCACCACCGCCGCCAGCGTGAGCAGGCCCTGAGGCTGATTGGCCGGCAATACGGCGGCAGGCGCGTCGAGGCCGATCATCGCGACCACGCTGCGGCTGTTCTGGTACAACTGCGGCGGCGCACGCATCCAGCGCACGCGGCTGTCGGTCAGCAGGAGGCTTTGGCTCTGTTGCAGTTGCTGCAAGCGGCTCACCACGTCGCGGTACTGCTCGCGCAACAATGGCTGGTGCTGGCGCAAGCCGCCCACGCCGGGCACGGCCAGGCTGGCGACGGCATTGGGGGTGAACACGAACAGCTGCGGCGAGGCGTAAAACGAGCTGGCCCAGTAGCCGCCGTAGTAGTCAGTCAGTTGCACGCCAAACGCCAGTGCCCGGCGCGTGTCATCCGCCGAGAACGTCTCGGCGTGGGACAAGGTGAAGGGTAGCGACATCGCAAACCCCTTGGCCTGCAACACCACCTGCCCGCCTTCGTGCTGCAACTCCACCACCGAGGTCGACTGCACGGCCGGCAGCGGCGGCGCGTTGCTGCGGCTGTAGCCACTGGCCACGTTGCGCAGGAACGCCTCGTGCTCATGGATGATCTCCACCACGCGGGCGAAGTGGAACTCGACCTTTTCCTGTTCAGCGTCGAGCAACCGCGACACCGCCCAATAGCAACTGCTGGACAGCAACAAGGCGAGCCCCGTGAGCAATAACAGGGCTTTGTTCAAGCGTTGAGAGCTTTGCGCCAGCTTGTCCAGGCGCAGACTTGCATGTTTCATCGTCAGTACCGCAGAAGCCTGAATCAGGATATGGGGCCTATGCTTGATCCCGGCATTGGCCAATAACGCCCGGCTGACCGGGCGACCCTTCCTTCGGGCTTCTTGACTGTGTGACCCTGGCCACTCACATAAGTGCTGGCGCAGGGCCATCCTCGATTAACAGGGCGCTGAATTTTTCCGCCGCCACGGCATGGGAGATCAGGAAACCCTGCACCTGATCGCAGCGGATACGCCGCAACATCGCCAGCTCCGCCTGGGTCTCGGCGCCCTCGGCGATGGTGGTCAGCCCGAGTTTGCGGCCCAGCTCGACAATGCTTTGCAAGGCCGACGCCAGGCTTTCGTTCTCGGCACAGCCATGCACCAGTGACCGGTCGATCTTGACCTCGTTGAACGGCGTCGACACCAGGTTGAAGTAGGAACTGAACCCCTTGCCGAAGTCATCCTGCGCCAACCCAAAGCCCATCATGCGCAAGCGACATGCTCCAGCGTAGTAGTTACTGGGCAGCCGTGTGGTGGAGCTTTCCATCAATTCGAAGGTAATTTGCCGGGGTTCGGCGTCGCGGCTTTGCACCTGGGCAAGCAGGCGGTCGACCAGGTCGCTCTGGTCGAGCAAATGCGTGGGCAGGTTGATCGACACCGGCAGCCGGTAACCGAGTTGCGCCCACTGGGCCTGGGCGATGAGGGTTTGGCCGAGAATGCAGGTGAGCAAGCGGGTTTCCAGGTCAAGGCGCTCGATGTCGTCAAGAAACGCGCCGGGCATCAATAACCCTTCCACCGGGTGCACCCAGCGTGCCAGGGCTTCGGCGCCCACGATGCGCCCGTCATGCAGGGATTTTTTCGGCTGGAACCACGCCTGGATTTCACCATTGGCCAAGGCGCGCTCAAGGTTCTCCCGGGCATGGCTGACACCCCGGTGGCAACACGGCGTGCGCGCCTGCTCGGCGAGTTTGTCGAGGCAATCGCGCAGGGTGCGCACCTCGCGTTCGCGCACCGGCTTGGAGATTAGCCCGGCGACGGTCAGGCCGAGGTTCCCGGCCACCTGCCCGGCGCCCACCAGCATGCGCCGCGACGCCACGCTCATCAGCGCCAGCGCAGGCGGCGCGTGCATGCGGGCCAAGTGCTGGATCAGTTGCACACCGTCCATCCCCGGCATCATCAAGTCGCTGAGCAGCAGATCGTAGCGCTGTCGGGCCAGGCGTTGCAGCGCGGTGGCGCCATCCCAGACCACATCGACGTCAAACCCGCCGATGGCCTGGAAGACGTTGATCAAGTACTCATGCTGGAAAGGATGGTCTTCCACGATGAGTACGCGATAGGCGCTCAAAGCACCCTCCTCTGATAGCGATGCAGGCACTGGTAGAGGGCGCGCAGGGTGAACGGCTTGACCAGGCAATGATCCATGCCAGCGTTCAGGCAGCGCTCGGCTTCGTCGAGCATCGCGTTGGCGGTGGCCCCGATGATCGGCAGTGAGCAACCCAGGCGACGCAGTTGTTCGGTGAGTTCATAGCCGTTCATGCGTGGCATGTTGACGTCGGTGAGAATCATGTCGAACGCGGTATCACCCCACAGTGACAGCGCTTCAATGCCGTCGCCGGCCAGCACCACGCTGCAGCCGAGCTCTTCCAACTGGTCGCGCAGGATCAACTGGTTGATCAGGTTGTCTTCGGCCACCAGCAGGCGCAGGTTGAGGCTGAACTCGGTGGGCTTCTCGCTGATCCTCGGCGACAACAACTCTTCGCTGCCCTGGGCGCGGCTGACCGCGCGGTTGAGCGCCTGCAGGTTGTTCAGGCCGATCTGCCAGGGATAAGCGCCATGCTCGTCGACCGCGGCCATCACCCGCGGCCCGGACCAATGCAGCAACTGGTCGGGCTCGGTCGGGCCGGGATACAGCTCGACCAATACCGCGCCGGGGTCGGCCTCGGCGGACTCCGGCGCACCGAGTTGCGCGCGCGCGCCCCAGCGACGCAACCAGCCGCCGACACTTTCCGCCAGCTCACGCACCGGCGACACCACATACACCCGCTCGCCGAGCAGCGGCTGCGCCCAGGGAGCCTGGTCGTCGTCGTTGACTTGCTCCAGCGGCAAGGTGAAGGAAAAGCTGCTGCCCAGGCCCGGTTCGCTGACCACCCGCAAGGTGCCGTTCATCAAGTGCATCAGGCGCTTGCAGATCGACAAGCCCAGGCCGCTGCCGGCGACCACATTCGCATTGCCGCTGACCTGGAAGAACGGCTCGAACAGGTACCGCTGGTCTTCCTCGGCGATGCCCTTGCCGGTGTCGACTACCTGCCACTGCAACATCGTGCGCTCGCCTTCACGGCTTTCCAGGCGCAGACGCAAGACAATCCGGCCGCTTTCGGTGAATTTCAGCGCGTTGTTCAGCAGGTTATTCAGGATCTGGCGGATGCGTGTGACATCCCCGCTCACGTGGTCGGGCAACTGCGGGTCGAGGCAGGCGAACAACTGCAGGCCCTTGCTTTGGGCGGCGCCTGCGTAGCCCTGGATCACTTCCTGCACCAACTCGATCGGTGAGAACGTGCTGAACTCTAGGGACAGTTGTCCCGCTTCGATTTTCGACACGTCCAGCACATCGCAGATCATTTGCAGCAAGTTCGCCGACGAGCCCTCGATGGCATTCAGGTAGCCACGCTGCTGGCTGTTAAGGTCGGTGCGCGCAAGCAATTCCAGGGTGCCCAGCACGCCATACAATGGCGTGCGGATTTCATGGCTCATGGTTGCCAGGAACAGGGTCTTGGCCTCATTCGCCGCGTCCGCCAGCGTGCGCGCCTGCTGCAGGGCCAACTCCACCTGCTTGCGTTCGGTGATGTCGCTGAAGGCGCAGATCAGCACCTCCTCACGCTGGTAACGGGTTGGCGCGAAACTCAGGTACAGGTGACGACCGTCGGCCATTTGCAGCTCGTCGGTGCTGCTTTGTTCCGACTCATCGAACGCGCGGCGAATCCAGCCGTGACACAGTTGCTGGCGCTCGTGGCCGTTGCCCAGCCATTGCCGGGACAGGGGGTTTTCCAGCACTACCTCGCCGTCGCTGCGGCGCAGCACGCACAAGGCCACTGGCGCGATGCGAATCACCGCACTGCTGAATGCCTCACTCTCCACCAGCGCTTCGATGCGATTGGCTGCCGGGATAATCAAACGCTGATCGATGCGCCGCACCAACCGCACCATCAACAAGCTGGCCGCTGCGCACAACAGCAGGCACAGCAGCAACGGCATGGCCAGGCTGGGCAACAGTGAACTCAGCTCCAGGCTGTAGACGATCTGCCACTGGGAGTAACCCAGGTGCTTGCGAATGGCCAAGCGATCCGGCAGCCAGCGGCTGCCTTCCCAACCAAAGCTGGCCGTGGCGTGATACTGGCGCAGCACCTGCGCAGCCGAGGGTTGATGAGGCGTGCTGCTGAAAATCAGCTGCCCGGCGCCGTCAAGCAACATGAAGTCCCCGGCTTTTTCATGCTGCAGGGCGTTGATCAGGTCCGGGCCGTCCACCTCCAGCCCGAGCCAACCCGACGTGGGGCTACGGTCGTCGAGGCGGGTGAAGATGTATAGCGGTGAATCCAGGCGGCTCTGCTCAGTCAGCCACAACTCATCGCTGACCGAGACCTTGCCGGTGTCCACCGCCATCAACCGCTGCAATACCGGCTGCGGCACATTCTCCGGGGCCGCCCCAACGGTAAACAGGCGCTCCACCACCGGCTCGGCGCGCTGCGCGACGTAGATCAGGTTGACCTGGTTGACCTGCAGGTAATCAAGCAGGCGCCTAGTCAGCCAAAGGCTCCAGATATTGCCCGCCTCGCCCAAGGTGATGTGCAACTCTTCGGCCGGCACATTATTGAGGTTGCCCACGGGTGGCGTGACATGACGAACCGTCGACAGGCCGAGGCTTTTGAGCAGCGTCTGGCGGCTGACAAAAAAACTCTGCGCATCGGAAATCGCCTCATTCATATAACTGCGCCGTAGCGAAATTTCCTCATTCAACGCCGCACGCAAGTAGCTGTAGGCACCCACATACACGCCGAGCACCAATGCCAGGGCAAACAGCCGCAACAACTTGCGCGCGGCCTTGGGCGTCGAAAAAGAAGAGTCGAGTGGTTGCAGGAAATGTTTGAGCTTCATCGCCAAAAGAGTAAGCGTGGCGAGAGGGTAGTTGAATAAGACGGATCTCAAAGCCCCGCACTGCTTGCGCCGATGGAACTCTCGCGCAACACGCTGTTCTAGACACCTTCGTCGCTGCTTGCGTAGCATCGGCGGCTGTCCTTCGTGCACTTCATCAAACAGAGTTACCCATGACTATCCAGCAAACACCCGGGCACGTGCTGCCCGCGCGCAGCGCCGCCAAAATGGAAGCGGCCATGGCCGTGGGCGCCTTTGCGATCGGCACCGGCGAATTCGCCATCATGGGGCTGATGCCCGACATCGCCCACAACCTCAATCTCAGCGAACCGCAAGTGGGCCACGCCATCAGCGCCTATGCGCTGGGCGTGATGGTCGGCGCCCCGCTGCTGGCCATCCTCGGCGCCAAGTTGCTGCGTAAACACATGCTGCTATTGCTGATGGGCCTTTATGCCCTGGGCAACCTCGCCACGGCGTTTACCCCAACCTTCGGTTCGCTGGTGGCCTTCCGCTTTATCAGCGGCCTGCCCCACGGCGCCTACTTCGGCATCGCCGCCGTGGTCGCCTCCAGCATGGTGCCCAACGACAAACGCGCTGGCGCCGTCGCCCGCGTGATGATGGGCCTGACCCTGGCCATGCTGCTCGGCAACCCCATCGCCACCTTCCTCGGTCAACACTTTGGCTGGCGCTCGGCGTTCGCGCTGGTCAGTGCTATCGCCCTGTGCACCATCGCGCTGGTCTGGCAATTCGTACCGGATCGCCACGACGAACCCCGCAGCGACCCGCGCAAAGAACTGCGTGCCTTCACCAAACCGCAGGTGTGGATGGCGCTGTCCATTGGCGCTATTGGGTTTGCCGGGATGTTCTGCGTGTTCAGCTACCTGGCGCCGACCATGCTCGAAGTGACCAAAGTCTCGCCGCAGTGGATTCCCTTCGGTCTGGCCGCGTTTGGCGTAGGCGGCATCATCGGCAACATCGCCGGCGGCAAGCTGTTTGATCGCCTGCAATTTCGCGCAGTGGGCTGGATTATGGTGTGGTCGATGGCCGTGCTGATCTTCTTCACCTTCGCCGCGAGTTCGCTGTGGAGCGTACTGCTGGGTATTGGCCTGGTCGGCACCATGATCGCCATGGCCGCGCCGCTGCAAATCCGCTTGATGGACATTGCGCATGAGGCACCGAGCCTGGCGGCGGCGTCCAACCACGCGGCGTTCAACCTGGCGAATGCGCTGGGGCCGTGGTTCGGTGGGATGGCGATTACGGCGGGGTATGGGTGGACCAGCACGGGCTACATTGGCGCGGCTACGGCGCTGGTAGGCTTGGGCATCTACCTGATCGCCCGACGTATGAAAGGCGGTCACTAAAGCCCTCCCACGATCCAATGTGGGAGCGGGCTTGCTCGCGAAAGCGGTGGGTCAGTCACTGAGTAAATGACTGCCCCACCCGCTCAGTCAGTCAGTCATCATGCATCAACCCCGAACCATACTCCCCATAACTGCTCCCCAGCGCGTTGCCGCCAAAATTCATCTTGGCGGCCTTGCTGGGGCTGTGGTCCCCAAACGCCTGGCATCCCCCTGAATAACAAGGGTCGCTGCTCAGGTCGCTACTCATGCCCGATGAACCCGACGAACAAGCGGCCAAGAGCAACGTGCCTGCGACCATCACGACTTTGACGAGATTGGAGATCATTTTTTCAGTTCCCTTTGGGCTTGTGGGCTGAGCGTAGGCCTCAATGCCGGTGAGAATTATGAAACTTTGCCGTAGGACAGGATCGGTTCAGGTTGATGTCGTTTTGGCGACGAATTATCCCGGCACATATTCTGATTGGCGATATCAACGGTTAGCCCCTACATATTAAAGCGGACCAGGCATCAATTCAGATGAACCTGCGGCCTACGTAGAGGGAAGCTCAAGTAATGGCTAAAGACGAAAAAACCAGTGAAAGCGTCGCTTCAAAAGCAGCCAAGCTGCTGTCGGATCCCACCACTCCGCCGGATGTGAAATCTGTGGCGGCTTCGGCGCTGACTCAGGCGCCCGACAAAAAGAAGAAATAAGCTGAAAACCGTGCCAGGGTGGCTGAAGCTCTGGCACTTGCCACCACGGCACCACGCCCATTCCTGTTAAACTGTCCGCCCTTCGCCTTATCCATCTCAGATCCTAATGTCCTCACCTATAGCACCAACGCCATCGTTCTCCCGTCGCTTCTCCGTTGCTCCGATGATGGATTGGAACTGCTAACTCTACAGGCTATGTATTACGTGCCCTGTAGCACTCCAAAGAAAACCACGTACCACTTTCGTACCACCCACTCTCCGAAACAGCCCGCCCCATCCCCTCCGTAAGGTTGTGCCACGGCACTTTTCGCCAGTGTGTACGGACCGGACACATGGTGGACACATGTGCGGGGACATGGTTGACACATTATGAACCGTAATCAGGCTGTTTCACGTCGATCGTTCGCAAAAAATGATGGCAGAAATAGACGTCAAATAGCCCGTCACTTTCAGTGTTGGGACGTAGTGCGATGTGATGTCCGGCCAGACCTTTGGCGATCCTGAAATAGCGCTTCTGAAACTTAAATCGGCTGTGATAAACCTTGGCCTTTAAATCGTCCGGCCCGTACTCAAACGCCAAAAGCGTCTCCGGATAAGCCCAGGGGCTTTCTCGGTATCGGTCCATTGGAACCTTGTAACCCAGGGCTTGATGAGGGCGTTGATGGTTATAAACCTCTCGCCATTGATCGAGATTTGTTTGCGCTTCTGCAAGCGTCCGAAAATGGCGGCCGTTGAGCACTTCAGCCTTGAGTGACCGATGAAATCGTTCGATTTTCCCATTGGTTTGAGGGTGGAAAGGCCGACTGAAACTTACTCTGATACGTAGGCGAACGAGCCAGATACTCAGTTCCGTGATCTCCCCCGGATTACGCGGAGAGCCCCATGGGGGCCCGTTATCGACGTTGATGCGAGCTGGTAAACCGTAGCGCCGAAAAACCGCGATCAACTGCTCCTGTACCGTGGCTGTGCGCTCGTTGGCACAGGCTTTGATTGCCAAGTTGAAACGAGAATGGTCGTCCAAAACAGTTAGCGGATAGCATCGGCCTTGTTGTGTTGGGAAATGCCCTTTGAAATCCATCTGCCAAAGATCATTGGGCGCGTCGTGTTCAAACCTCAACCTTGCTGCCTGTAACTCTTTCGGGACCGTTTGAACCAAACCATGGCGATGTAAGACATTGGTGACAGTGCTAGGAGCGATACGCTTATCTAACAGATTGCTGATCGTGCGGCCGCCCCAGGCTGGATGCTCCCGCCTAATTGCCAAGACTTCAGTCTCCAGCGCGTGCTTGGTAAGTTTTGGGCTAGTGGCTGGCCTGCGGGATTTCTCCAGCAGACCTTGCTGGCCTTGTTCTTCGTAGCGACCGAGCCACTTGTACGCGGTTTGGGGACTGATACCGAACCGTCGACACAGTTCTCGTTTATTGCTGCCGGGTTGCCGGGCTAAGGCAACGAACTCTTTTTTCAGGCTCATGGCGTCTCTCGTATTCCAGGGCATGATGGTTTTCCGGCGTAGTTAGCTCGCCGAAAAGTGTCAACCATGTCCCCGTACACCCGTCAACCATGTGTCCGGTCCGTACAGCCAGTGTCTGTCGCTCCAATCCATGCCCCCTGGATACGCCGACATCTGTAGCTGTGTGAGTGAGTGGGCGGGCGCGTGAAGGTAAAGATTGTGAGTACTGCGCGATCCAGCTCGCAGCATCAAAAGTGCCCCGCCCTAGGTATACTCGGCGTTTTCATGTTGACCCACGGGAACGAGGTAAGGAAGGTTAGTTTTTTGCTGGTCGTTCTGGAAGCCCTGTCTGTCGTGGCTTTCCGAAGGGTTGGCAAGGTTAACTCTTCGGTTAGGTTTGGTTATTTCCTAACCCTTATTGATGTTAAATATTCAATATATTAATTCCTTTAAAAACATATACTTATGAACACCTAACTTTTAACCTAACCCAACCTAACCCATCAAAGTTATGTCTCAAGCCCAACAAATACGGGCCTTCCAACTCACAACACCCCCCTCAAAAAAAAACTAACCCTTTTCCCGAGGCACCTACTGAATTCAGCTGTCCGTGCGTGCTTTTAAGCCTTGCGAAAAATATGCACCTTCGCAGGGTTCCGCAGGCTTTTGCCCTCTCCAAAACACCAGCCAAGCACCCAGCCTGGGCCGCCGCGAGGGGGCCGCAGAAGTGCAGAAAAAGAGACCCATTTAGCCCGCAGGCGTGGTGGGGGGACGACGGCGCGCGCCAGGTACGAACGAGCTTATCGGGATGAAATAATTTGATACGAATAGTTATCAGTTAGATATTGCCATAAATACTGTTCATGCATACAGTATTGCGACTGCTTAATTCTAAGCAGTCACACTCACTACCAACAAAATAAAGGGATTTATATGTCTAGCACTGGAACGTACTTAGGCCCACACATCAAAACTGGTCCGAGCTCATATTTACTGGGTCCAATTCCAATCACCGGTCACCTACCCACGATGACGTCTATGTATATGGGTAATGTGGCTTGGGGACTGAATGACGGTCCCCGTCGGGGGGAGGGGACGGGTTCAGGTAAACTCAACCCACTCACCCCATTCATGTGGGATGATTTTGTAGGAGAACACGAGTACCTGAAAGTCGTTATTGATGAGGAATATGCTGGTGTTTTCAACAAACTTTCAGAATCAGTAAAAAAAGAAATCGAGCAAAAACAAATGGTGGCTCGAGGCGGCCTCTTACTTTCCCCAATCAACGAAGCTCAAAAAAATCTCGAAACAACTGTTAAAGTTATTAAATCGAAAAATGATGAGTATCAAGCTAAGGTCCCAGCAGCGCATGCTCTTTACGGATTGAACCCCCTATTCTTGATGGTTGATTTGCCATTTCGGAAAATCTATGAGGGGGTGCATGCCGCAAAGTTTAACGAAGCTCTTGCGGAGATTGATTCAGCCTATAGAGCAGCCCTGGAACTAAAGCGAATTTCGTTAGAAAATAACATTTTGGTGAACCAACTCCCACTTCTGGCCAAAAAAATCGACCAAGCTAAAATAGCTCCAAATTCTGCGCAAGATCAAACCGCGTCTTGGGTTGGAAATAGCCTATCTGTCATTGATACCGAAAAGGACTTTCAGATTCAGTTACTCCCGTATTTCCTTCAGGAACATATTGTGAAGTCCGTACCATCTTTAGAAGGTACAACACACTCGCAAGCGCTACAAAACTACCTGAAAGTAATAGAGGCCAAAATAAAGCTTGAAACAGCAGCCATCGGACCATACAAGTCGGTAAATCGTGACAGTCCTCACATTAAGTCCCCAATGTCCAAACCAGAACTGGAAGCTCTTCATAAGTTGGTTGACTTGCAAACAAACACTGAGCTAGGGAAGCGTTGGGCCGACTATCATGATTCGCTTCTTCATTCAGAAACAGTGCGACAACTAACCAATACGGCAAACGCCTTTAAAGAATTGTCAGCGCGAGCAAAAGATGCTGAAGAGAGGGAACGCGAAGAGAAACAAAAGCAAAACTACATCGACTCTGTAAATTTTGCTGCGGCAACTGGTGAACGCATTCTCCAAAAGTATGGCGCAAACATGAGCAAAATTGCTCTCGAGATGCAAGAGAACATCTCAGGCAGTAAAATTCGCAGCTACAATGATGCAATGACAGCGTTCGAGAAGGTTAGAGCCAATCCAAATACAAGGCTGAGTGCACGAGATACAAAAGCTGTCGTTGATACGCTCAAGGCTTTAGACAAGGCGACTTTTGCAGACAACGTTACTCGCCTAGGTAAGGCGTTTGGTGTTGTAGGCTACATTTCTCAAGCAAATTCCGTTCGAGAAGCGGCTGTAGTTGGTTTTGAAACTGGCTCTTGGAAACCGCTAATGCTGGAGCTTGAGGCCATGGCGCTAGGCATCGGCGTAGGTGCCTTGCTTGCCGTGATCTTCGCGTTAACGGCTCCTGTGTGGAGTAGCACAGCGGTTGGAGTGGTAGTGGTAGCCGTTCTAATGGCTGCCATAGCGTCACTATTCAATGCTAAATCTGTAGATAACATTAACAACTTGGTTCTTAACTGATACGATGGCGCCTTGCTAGGAAATTTGGCAAGGCGCCATCTATTTACAATCTCGGAATATAAAATCAATGACCAAAAAAACTAAACAATTAATCAAAATGCCATACGCATTTATCGTGCTCACGATAATCCCAATTTTTATTATTGCATTTTTACTACCAACAAACCCCGAAACAAATTTTCATTTGGAGCTGGACACCTTCCTAAATGAAAAACTACTTGGACTTGTGGGATTCTGGACATCCAGCTCTGCATTTAGCTCTAAGCTGATTACAAACTACATCAGTATTTTTGGCCCACTATTTTCCATTATAACCTTTATAAAAATTCGCAAAACCATGATAATTGACCCTGACCAATACGAAAGCATGACTATCGCGAAATACTCCGCAATATTAATTTCAATTACTGCTTTTATTTTTTTTGCCATCTATGCTTTTTACATGCAGGAAACCGATCTAGGAACTCTCACTCAAAAATGGGGATTCTTAGGTAGGCACATTATTCCCTACGCACTATTTTCTTCCGGCATTCTACTTGTTTTTCATTGTTTCCCGATCATTGCTTACTCCGCATTCTATTTCATTCCACAACTATTATTGAAGCGTCAAAAACAAAAGCAACGACTCGAAGATTAAATGGTCGAATGAAGATTCCGACCATTTTAACTTTCAAGAATCGCTCCTTTGGCGCCGTTTAGATAGAGCACCTCTAAAATTTCGTCCTGTCGGCAGTAGTCCCCTTTGCATTATCGCGTGGTTTTGCTAAACAATTCTGACTGTTCACCTTTTGGGCTTATCTTCGTCGGTACTCCGAACGAACAATGCCACCTCAACCCCACGTTAGAACTATGCCATGCTTATTTTCCTCCCGTAGGAAGCTCAAACTCCTTGAAGCTGACAACCTCTTCACCCAGCCACTCGTTGACCTGGGCCAGCCTCGCCTGCAACGGCTCCAGCTCGTTGACCGCCCAAACCTCAGCAGCCTCCCGCAACGACCCAAAACCGCCCGCGTTCTGCGGCACGATGCCCATCAACTGCGGTGGAATGCGCAACGCCGCGAGCAGATCGTCACGGCTGATGTTTTTGATCGAGCTGAATTCGTCCTTGGCCGCGACTTCGCTCACCGGGATGAGCTGAATACCGTCCTTCTTCCCGGCCGGCGCGTACACGAACAGATTTCGAAAGTTGCCTGGCCATTTCGAGTTCTTCAGCGCGGTGCGCAGTGAGTCGATGTCCTCTTCCTTCTGCGCCGCGTCGGTCATGTACAGGATGAAACCGGCGTGACTGCCGTTGTTGTAGTACTTGCGCCGGAACAGCGTGGCGCTCTCGTTGAGCAACGCACTTTGCAGCGCTGCCAGCCACTCCGGCAGGCCGTAGATCTCCTGGTTGATATCGGCCTCGCGCAAGTGGCAGATCGAACCAGGGGCAAACTCGTGCTCGTCCTTCCAGCCACGCACCTGGTAATAGGTCTCCATGTCCACACCCCGGCGCATGTATTTGGCCAGTGGAGGCAGCAGCCCCATGGTGTTGCGGAGCATGTTGCTGCGCTTTTCCAAGTAGCAGTTGCCACACCAGAGCCAGTCCAGAGCGAACTGCTCAAAGGCCTGGCGGTTCAACAGCCGGTGGGGAACGAACGTGCGGGCGAGCATGTTGCGCTTGAAGTTCAGCCCTGACTGGAGATACACGCTGGCCCGGGTCGTTTTCGCCAGGCCGTCCATGGACATCGGGGTCTCAAACCAACGCCCATTGGCCCAGCACTCCAGGTAGTCGAGGATCTCCCGGCTATCCAGCACGGGAGCGGGATCACCGAAAGTGAACGCTTCAACCGGCCCGGACTCAGGCGGCAGCAAGTCCCCTTCAATGGTTGGCTGAGCGGTGGCCAGCTGGGTACCGCGCTTACGTCTGCTCATCAGTAGGACTCCATAAATCCGGTATTCGCCGTGGTCTGCCCTTCAAGGGGTTCGTTGTGCAGTGCGTGGAACAGCGCCCACGCCAGGTCGGCATGGCCCGTCTCGTCTGTGCGACCGGCCGTGTAAGTGAACATGCGCCCGGAGGCGGTGATTGTTTTGCGGATAGCCATCAATGACTGGGCCATATCCGTCCAGCCTGCATCGAATTCCAGACGGCCGTTTTTGATGACGTCATAAGCCTTCAGCACCAGGCGGGTTTTGACCTCGGGCGAGTAGCTGAACGTGGTGATGTTCGGGAAGAACTGCTTCACCAGCTGCGCCACGCCGGAACCCGTGCCGGTGATATCGATCCCGATGTAGGTCACCCAGTAGCGTCTGGAGACCTGGCGAACGGATATCGGGGTAAGACCACGATATATGACGCAATGGTCGGCTTCTGATCCTCGGCATATTTCACACGCGTTAACGTTACGTGCGACATGGTCAGGAGCGCATCACACACCTCCCCGACACCCGCGATGCTTCCCTGATAAACTGCACACCATTCGCCTCGTTGACTCAGATCTCCAATGCCCCTACAAACCGCTCCACTCTCCCGCCGCTTCTCCGTCGCCCCGATGATGGATTGGACTGACAGGCACTGCAGGTACTTCCTGCGCCTGCTGTCCAAAAACGCCCTCCTCTACACCGAGATGGTCACCACCGGCGCAATCCTCCACGGCGACCACGAACGTTTCCTGCGCCATAACGAGGCCGAGCATCCACTCGCCCTGCAGTTGGGCGGTAGCGTCCCCGCGGACCTGGCCGCTTGCGCCCGCATGGCCCAGGACGCCGGTTACGACGAGGTGAACCTCAACGTCGGCTGCCCCAGCGACCGGGTGCAAAACAACATGATCGGCGCGATCCTGATGGCCCACCCGGCCTTGGTGGCGGATTGCGTTAAGGCAATGCAGGACGCCGTCTCGATCCCGGTAACGGTTAAGCACCGCATCGGCATCAACGGCCGGGACAGTTACGCCGAGCTGTGCGATTTCGTTGGCCAGGTGAAGGACGCGGGCTGCACCAGTTTTACCGTGCATGCGCGAATCGCCATTCTGGAAGGGCTGTCACCGAAGGAAAATCGGGACATCCCGCCCTTGCGCTACGACGTTGCCGCCCAGTTGAAGCAGGATTTCCCTGAACTGGAGATCATCCTCAACGGCGGCATCAAGACCCTCGAACAGTGCCTGGAGCATTTGCAGACGTTCGATGGCGTGATGCTGGGCCGCGAGGCTTATCACAATCCGTATTTGCTGGCCGAGGTGGATCAGCAGCTGTTTGGCAGCACTGCACCTGTTATCTCCCGCGCCGAGGCGCTGGCGCAGTTGCGTCCCTATATAGCCGAACACCTGGCGACAGGTGGCGCGATGCATCACATCACGCGCCACGCACTGGGGCTGGGGACGGGTTTCCCGGGGGCGCGGAAGTTTCGGCAGTTGTTGTCGGTGGATATTCATAAGGCCAGTGATCCGCTGGCGTTGCTGGATAAGGCCGGGGAGTTGCTGGAGGGACGGTGATTTGGGTGTCAGTGGGTTTATTGGGTGGCTGACACTACGCCTTCGCGAGCAAGCCCGCTCCCACATTTGGAGGGGGGGATGTCAGGAAGATGGGGCAAGGCTGCTCCCACCGTTTGATCGGGGTGGTCATCGGGCAGTTGGGTTGAACCTGCTGGCTGTTTTGGCCTCCTATTGAGCATTGGCCGGTGATTCAAACGGCTGTTTTCAGGTTGTTGCCCTCGCAAACGATCGAATGCATTTGCGCCCTTGAGCGGCTGTCAGCGCTCGGGTAATGTCATCAGACCCACAGGACAGAGCACGCCCATGACTTCCAAGCTGGAAC
>Ga0153921_1000601_pt1 | contig 18123 bp, 13 predicted proteins | sample TSNJ005MetaG_FD_104691 | JGI IMG/M metagenome (GOLD analysis project Ga0153921, IMG submission 104691) | Attine ant fungus gardens microbial communities from New Jersey, USA - TSNJ005 MetaG | ecosystem: Host-associated > Fungi > Mycelium > Unclassified | place: USA: New Jersey, Brendon T. Byrne... | reverse complement strand
CCACGCACCGATCTCGTCGAGGACGCTACGTCGTAGGTGATTCGAGGTACCGCCGAGAGGAATCGGTGAATTGCTCCGCATCAATCCAGGGAGGATGAAGTTGAACCACAGCGCGTAATCGGCGGTGAACCACGCGGTCAACAGGTTCTGAGTTCCGTTGTGGAATGCAAGTTTGGCCTGAACACAAGCAGTGTTCTCGGGAAGTTTCGCGAAAGTTGCAACTACTCGCCGTAATTGGAGTGGGTCGGGGGAATCCTCGGCGTCGTAGATCGTGACGATCTCGCCCGTCGAGAAATGCAGACCGTAGTTGCATGCTTTCGGTTTGGTTCGTGGATCGGCCGCGGGCACCTTCAGAATGCTGACGACCTCGTCCACGCCGGCGGCAAGAGCGGCTTCGATAGTGACGGCGTCATCTTCCTCCAATAGGAGAAGGACTTGCATCTTGTCTTCCGGATAATCGATCGCTCGCATGGCTGCGATGAGGTCGCCGACGACTTCAGGCTCGTTGTATGCGGGGACCAGAATGGTGTACGTGGGAAGGTCGTCGTATGAAAGAGCCAGTGCCTCTTCGTCACTGATCGTCATGATCGAGGACGCATCGAGACCCCTCGTGAACAAGATCAGACGGTCGACCATCGCCCAGATGTATCCAATGGTGCAGATCAGTGTCAGCGCGATGAGAGTTGGGACGAGGAAGAGCACGAGGCTGACGACGACTAGTGCGAAGCCTGCCAACAACGTATTTCGTTGCCACGGATAGAAGGCCACGGATGCGGACGAGATCGGATGGCGCTCGCGTAGACCGTTCACTGCATCGTGCAGGGCGGCCTCGCGGTACTCCGCTGTATCCGGGTCGCCGCTGACCACAACACTGTTGGACTGGCTTCGGTTTTCGTTCACCACGTCTGAGCCTCCACGAGTAGTCGAGCGAGTGCTTCGAGCATGTCCAGGTCCTTGTACTCGGATTCGGTGTCTTCGGTCGAGGTTTCACCACGCAGTAGAACGGCGAGGGTATTGCTACCGTTGGACGCCATCGACGGCTTCGGTTCGGGGAAGTAGGCGTCGGGATCGTGATTGTCGACGCTGATCAGGCTGACTCGCTGCGCGGCTCCGTCGCCCCGCGTCCAGACGAAATTGAGATTGCTCCATGTGAGAAGGAGAGCGTCGTCGACGATCGTGTACATCTCGGCGACGATCCCGTGCGGCAACTCCACCGTGACCGTCGGGCTGACTCTCGCGTTCTCCAGGTCGTAGGTGGTCTTGCTGGGGTACACGGCGAGCGTGGAGGGCCGCCGGACCTGGACGACGTCAAGCTGTACCGTGCGAGGCCGCATCTGCGCGTCCCAAGCGGGATTCGGAGTGTCGGCCCGAATTGTCTGACGGCTCAGTTCGGAGGTGCTGCCGAAGTACCGACGGGGCCAGTCGTATTCGGATGCTGCAATCTGATGCCAGCCCAGTGGAACGACAAGTCGAGGATCGGCCGTAGCCGGAGGCGGACCGACGTTGACGGTCAAACTTGTCGGTGGCAGCGGTGTGAAGAACATCAGCACTGCGGCGGCAAACACCGCAAGGATGGTCCAGTTGCTCGTGGCTGTCGAAGGCTTTCGGAGTGGTCGATCGAACGGTTTGAGCGACTTTCCCCGGCGTTCGTACAGATAGAAGGCGCCACCGACGACGATTGCGGTTCCGAGCGCCGGAAACAACTGCACGGCGAAAAGCGGAGCAGTGGGATACTTCTGAATCGTGACGTAGAGAACCACCACACCGAGCACCGTTGCGGCGACAAAGGCGATCGCCCCTCGCCTCCACGTTCTACTGACGGCGATCGTGGTCGCGGCAGACGCGACCAGCACCATGAGGACGCTGTAGTCGAAACGGGTCCCGCCCATTTCGGTCGCGATGGCGCGGTAATGTAGCGGCGCCAAGATGACCGGGACCACCCAGATTGCCCAATACCGATTGACCGGACGGAGGCCGAACATCAGAACCGCTGCGCTCCAGACGAATACCCACGCCGCGATCACGTCGATATGCATCAATTCGTAGGTCTCGGCAAAACGCGGCAGCAGGAGCGCTTGGAGTCCCAATGCGACGAAGAGGCCGATGCAGCCGACTATCTTGTCGGTCTCGCGATCGTGAATAGGAAGCTCCGGGCCGCGCCTCAAGTCTGTTCCGACGGCGGCAACCAAACACAAGAGCGGTAGAGCGAAGACGTAGCCGATGGCAGTTCCGCTGGCCGTGCTCTGCCAAAGCTTGGTCCAGGTGGGCCAGAATGCAAAGATCGTGGCGAGCGCGATCATCAACCACCGCACTGCGAGTCGAGGAATGATCCCGGACTCGGAGCGGATCTCACGAATCTTCAACATTTCCAGTTCCATTCGCTTGCTACCCGACATCTGCGTGCGATTCGAGGCTGCGCACCGCTAGGGACTGCCGACCATCGCCGTCGGTCCGGCGCCACATGCAGACATTACTTGATCAAGACATATCGCCCTCGCCACGTCGAGGCGCCGGTCTCTGAGCAGTCCGGCCGGAGGTCTCACGCGCTCGAATCTCACATAGTGGGAAGTTTGAAATCTTTTTTTCGCTTCCCAGTGCGGGCCTTGGCCGGCCGGATGGCATGACGAGATTTTCGGTCTGCCGAATTACTCCGTATCGAAGGGTAATTCACTTTCGGATTGCAGAAAGTTCAATCAAGTTCCGCGGATTCGACCTACGGGGACATAGGTCCCCAACGTGCAGGGACGGTTCTCGGTTGCGTGGATGCGGGTCCAGTTACCCATGCGAAAGAACTGTGGTCAGCAGTGAGAGGCAATGTCCGCTTTGTGAGCTATTGCGGTCGTCGGGACCTAAGCCCTGGAGGTTTCCGTGCATTTGCTGAATAGCTGAATTATAGCTACCAACTGGTAACTGCATCGCAAATGGCACCGTGGCTTTACGGCGATCGAACGTGAACGATCGTCCAACATTCTTCGGGTGTCTGCTGGGAAGAAGAATTGCCGGTTAGAGTCTTGACCTGCAACATTATTCGAATTGAACTCCGGCCTTCGAGATGTTCTCATAGTACTCACGCGGCACGTGCAATGCCTCCAGATTATCGAGTTGCAACGTTGCCGACACCTAAGCGGAACATTTGCTCTTCTCCATCTTTTAGTTGTGCCTGAAGCTTTCGGGCGCAAACCGGAAATTCCGAAGAACGGTCGGGGCCTGGCGGCTCGCAAACGGGAAGGTTGGTCAGATGTCGGCATTGGACATGTCCATGGCGCCGTCGCTCGGGTATCGGCGTCCGCGCATCGTGCCGGACTCCCGTGCGGAGTTTTCCTCGCGTGCTGCGTGGCAGCATCGATACATACGTGCTCTGACAGTGACGGATTCGCTGATTGTCGTTGGTGCGGTTTCGGCCGCTCAGTGGCTTCGATTCGGCGCCGCGCCGACCGCCGTCGACGCTCGTGAGCTCGGGCAGTTCAGCTACACCGGTTTGTCCATCGGTGTGGTGGTCGCGTGGCTGGCGACGTTGCAGATATTCAGGACGAGATCTGCGAGTGTGATCGGAAGCGGTCCCGAGGAGTATCGACGAATCCTGGTGTCCGCGATGAGATTGTTCGGCGTCATTGCGATCGTAAGCCTTTTGCTCCGTCTCGATATCGCCCGGCTCTACCTCGCATTCGCGTTTCCTGTCGGCCTTCTCGCGCTGCTGTTGAGCCGTTGGCTCTGGCGTGGGGTGATCGTGCGACGGCGTACTCGCGGTGAGTGCCTCACATCTGTACTGGTGGTGGGCAGCAAGGATGCCGGCGCTGAACTCGCACGAAATTTCGAGCGAGGTAGCGCAGACGGTTTCCGCGTGGTCGGAGTATGTGTGCCGGGGTTCCTTCGGCACGCGGACGAGTCCATCGCGGTCGACGGGCGTGACATACCGCTCCTCGGCGGTGAGACATCGGTAGTCGAAGCGTTGGAACTGGTCGGCGCAGACACCGTTGCGGTAACGGCAACGGAGCATCTCGGCTCGGATGGCATACGTGCGCTTGCCTGGGATCTGGAATCGCGGGACGTCGATCTCGTCGTTGCGCCCAGCATCGTCGATGTGTCGGGGCCACGCCTGTCGATGCGGCCGGTGGCCGGTCAGCCTTTGATACGCGTCGAGCGTCCGAAATATCATGGTGCGCAGCGCTTTGCGAAATCCTCGTTCGACGTGATCTTCGCGTCACTGATACTGGCGGCAATTGCACCTGTTCTCCTGGCCGCTGCTCTGGCGGTCAAGCTCTCGAGCCCGGGCCCGGTGTTGTATCGAGCGGAACGAATGGGGCTGGACGGGAAACCGTTCCCGATGCTCAAGTTCCGTTCGATGGTCCAGAACGCAGACTCGCAGGTGGCATCGTTGATGGCCCAGAACGACGGCGCGGGTGTGCTCTTCAAGATGCGCGACGACCCGCGCGTTACACCGGTCGGGCGCTTCTTGCGCCGTTACTCGATTGACGAGCTGCCCCAGTTCGTCAATGTTCTTCGGCGCGAGATGAGCGTTGTCGGCCCCAGGCCGCCGCTGCGTCGCGAGGTCGAGGCCTACGACGGAACTGTCAGTCGCCGACTTCTTGTCAAGCCGGGGATCACAGGGCTGTGGCAGGTCAGTGGGCGCTCGGACCTTTCTTGGGAAGAGACTGTACGACTGGATCTTTCGTACGTCGACAACTGGTCGCTCATGGGTGATGTCTTGATCGTCGGCAAAACGTTGAAAGCGGTATTGGCCAGTGACGGCGCCTACTAGTTTCCCGCTTACCGATGCCCGCAACGAAATGACTGGCGCGTCGGCGCTTCGCGCTCCGAGCGAATCGACGAACGATCACAGCCGGAAGATGTCGAGCGCCTCCTGGGTAGGCATCGTTGCCGGTGCTGCCGCGGCTCTTACCGGAGTTTCTCTGCCTGGCCTGCCCTCGACGGTCAATGCATCACTGCCAGTCGCAGCGCTGGCTCTGGTCATTGCATGCCTGGCATCGCCGCGGGGAAGCATGGTTCGGTTTCGCTTGCGGGCGTTGGATGCATTCCTCCTGCTGTACGTGACGGCCATCGCGTTGGTCGAGTATTTCGACGTAACCTATTCGGACGCCGCCTTTTCGCTGTCGACGATCCTGAACCTGGTCGGTGTGCTTGCTGTGTACTTCGCGTGCCGACTGGTCGTGACGAGCGCAAACGACGGTCTCCGTGTGCTCCAGGGCGTGTTCATTGCAGCGATTCCGGTTGCAGTGCTGGGAATCTCCCAGATGCTCGGCGGCCGTCAGGTCAGCGAACTTCTGGTGAGATTCACCATTGCACCGGGATTGCAGGGCAGGCTTGATCTCGGATGGCCATTGCGCGCCACGAGCACCCTTGGCCACTGGACGGCGCTGGGTGGATACCTGGCCATCGCAATCGCCATCGGCTGTTATCTGATTGTAGAGAAATCGGGTTCGCAGCTGATCCCCAAGCCTTTGGTTCTCGGCGTTGGCATCCTCTTCGTCGCTCAAGTGTCGACATTCACGTTTGCGCCGATCTTGGTCGCGATCGTGACGATGCTCTACACGGCAGTGCAGGTCAAGATTCGATTCATCGGCCTTCTCTCTCTGGTCAGTATCGGGGGCGCGGCATATTTGCTGTTCGACGAGCAAGTTGGCGATCGACTGACCTCGCAACTGAGCAGCCCGTCCAAAGATGGTCTCCCTCCCTGGATTCCAGAGACCATCAGATACCGCGTCGGGATCTGGAATAACGAGACCGTCCCGGCCATCCTGGACAGTCCGCTGTTCGGGCACGGGGCGAATGTCTACAACCGCATTTCCACAGGGACGGCACCTTCGACGTTGCGATGGCCGTCTCCTGAATCCGAGTGGATGAGAACGGCTGTTGCCAGTGGTGTTGTGTTGGCTGTGCTGGAGGTGGCACTTCTCGTCTACGCCGTCCGTAAGGTATGGACGGCCTCGGACCTACCGGGCGTCACCAGTTTTCGCACAATCGGAATCGCACTCGTCGGGATTCTCGTCATTTCTTCCTTTCATTCGCATTTCAGTAGCGGGTCGGTGGCGATGATGTTCTGGATGGTCGTCGCCGTTGTTCTGAGTACGCAGGATTCTTTGACTATGTCGGGCAAGAACAACTATGGGCGGGTCAGTTGAATGGATACCATCGATCTGTGGGGAATACGCGTGAAACCCTGTGCGCCCGATGATGTCATCGAATGGATCAGGAACAATCAGGGTGAAAAGAAGGTCTTGCTGAACCATAATCTGCACAGCACGTATCTCCACCTCACGAATGAAAAGTTTCGCAGTCTCTATTCCAGTTCGGATCTGACTCTGATCGACGGGATGCCGATACTGGCGGCCTTGGCAATTCGCAGATTTCGGAGACAACAACCGTCGCTGAGCGTGTCGCAACGCTGTGGTTCGACGGACTGGATTCCGCTGGTCGGTGACATCGACGATGGGATTCGTATCGCGGTCATCGGTGCCAGCCCGAGTTCCAATTCATCTGCTGTGGATGCGATTTCAAGAATGGCGGAGCATGGCGAAGTTCGAGGGTGGAGCGGATACGCGGGCAAGGAAGCGCTGATTTCCGAAGGCTTCGAGTCCCTGCGCACATTTCGACCAGATCTCGTATTGATCGGATTGGGTATGCCGATCCAAGAAGAGTTCTTGCTCGATCACTGGGATGCATTGCCCACCGCCGTTTTTGCAACTGTAGGCGGGGCCATAGATCAACTGTCCGGACAGCAGCGCCTGGCTCCTCGGTGGACAGGCAAGTTGGGTATCGAATGGCTGTGGAGGCTGGCTTCGGACCCGAAGAGGCTTGCGTCGAGGTATCTGGTGGAGCCTTTCAAGCTGATGCGTGTGACTGTCGAGTTTCAGTTCGAGAGACGAGGAATTCTGTGACCGATGGAGTAAACGACCAACTGGTCACCGTCGTAATTCCGTCGCTGGGGCGGAGTGAACTGGTTCGCACGATCGAGAGTGTTCGGAACCAGACGCACCGCGATATCGAAATCATCGTCGTGCTGGATACCGCCATGGACGAGGGTGGCACTGCAACCGGTGCGGACATCGTGCTGACCACCGGGGGCGGTCGAGGTGCAGCAGTGGGAAGAAACATGGGAGTCGCAGCGGCTTCCGGACGCTTCGTCGCGTTTCTCGACGACGACGACTGGTGGGAAGCAACCAAGATCGAGAAGCAGATCGCCAGTATGACTCGACAATCAACCGAGTTCTCCTACACCGCAACCTACTTCCACTCAGGAAACACAGTGCGTACTCTTCCGATCACTCGGTACGGTGCGGGCTCGTCGATGGGCGACTACCTGGTCTTGCGGCCTGGGTTGCGGCACGGGCACGGATACGTGCAGTCGAGTTCGATCATGCTGACTCGTCGACTCGCCCAGCACGTCGCCTGGGACGAATCACTTTCCAAGCATCAGGATTGGGACCTGGTGGTTCGGCTCGAGGAAGAAGTAGGCGAGAAGGTGTCGTATGTGGACGAGCCTCTCGTTCACGTCCAGCAGGCCAGCAAGAGTTCAATTTCGACTGTGCGGAATTGGAGGCGAAGCGTCCCGTTCTACGACAAGCACGCATCGTCGTTGGGGAAGACGGCGAGGGGCGACTTCATCGCCACGCAAATACTGAGATCTGCACTGGCTGCCGGCGACGGACAGGGAATCGTGTACGCAGCATCCGGGCTTTCGAAGGCCCGTGTTCATCCGGCGGCACTGATCGTCTCGCTCTACGGTGCGGTCGAGTTCGGGAAGCGACTTCGTCAGCGGGTGGCGTCGTGAGTCGGAAAATCGTGGTGTGGGATCCCAATCCCTTCAATCCCTACGGGGTGGAAGTCGCCCGAGTGATTGCGGATACGCATGAGTCGGTGCTTCGCTTCGGCCGGCGCGGTCAGGGGATCACTCACGATCTGGTCAGATCCGTCGGTCTGCTCCCTCCGCCTGCAGCAGGCTCTCGCAACATCTGGGTGCTGGTGCAGTACCTGGCGGGGCTTGCGGCATTTGTCGTATACGGAATCGTTCGACGGCCACTCGTTGTGGTCTGTTGGATGAATTCCGAATTGGAACGACGAATCATTCGTGGACTTCAGTTTTCGGGATGCCGGACGCTCGTAGTAGTGCACAATCCCGTCAAGAGTCGGGACGATGCGGACGATCACCCGATCATCCGTTCCATTCGTTCGGGCGCGAGCGGCTTGTTGGTTCACGACTCTTCGCTCCGTGCGGGAGTCGGAGAGTATGCGAACGTCCTGGTCGCCGCGCACCCCGCCTACCTTGCGTGGTCGGAGTCCACGGAAGGAGCGATGCGCCTTCCTCGAGATAGTTCGTCGGCAGCCCTCTATCTCGGAAGTGCTCGCGCAGACAAGGGATTCGACGTGTTGCCGAAGCTGGCGGAGGATCTGGCGCATCTGAACATCAGGCTGCAGTGTGCAATCGGAAGGCTGACATCTGGGGAGAACGACCTTCTCCGTCGATCCGAGAACATCGATGTTCTGGCCGAACCGTCTACACATATGTCGGATGTGGACGTACGCCGATACATGGAGTCCTCATCCGTGTTGGTGGCGCCATACCGGGATGTCACTGCATCCGGAACCATCTTGATGGCACTCACAGTGGGATTGCCCGTGGCCGCCTTCACATCGGACGTTCTCCTGGAAACTCTTTCCACCGACAGCCTCGCAGATACCGGAGACACGAAGATGCTCGCTGATTGTGCTGTCCGCGCAAGCGAGGCGGACCGCGCTGTTGTTGCAGAAAGCGCTCGCAATCATGACATCCGCGCGACGAGGGAGTGGGCGCTTGCCGTCCGCAAGGTGCTCGACGAGACGATTCCTCATGTTCCCTCGACTAGGGTCGCGAATGTCTGAGGTCGAGGTTGTCAACTGGAATCCCAGGAACCAAGTCGTGATCCCAGGTATTTCGCGAAAGCTGCGAATCGGGCGACGAATCAACAACTTCGGCGACCTTCTAGGTCCGGTCGTGGTCGCATGGATGTCGAAGCAGAGTGCCAGACGGGCGCGCAGCAAACGCGACCAGCGGCTGCTGGCGGTCGGGTCCATCATGCACATGGCGAGAACTGGAGACTGCATCTGGGGAACGGGGGTCAACGGCAAGATAACTCCGGACGAGTATCGCTTCGATGCGCTCGACGTCCGGGCAGTTCGTGGACCGCTTTCGCGTGAGTTCCTGGAAATGCGGGGAATTCACACTCCGCCTACGTACGGCGACCCGGGATTGCTCATTCCTTCCGTCTTTCCTGATCTTGTCGAACTCACGAAGAACCCTTCGCGCGACGTCGTAGTCGTTCCGAATCTGAACGACCTGCCGCGGTGGTTCGACACACCGTCGGTTCTCGACCCAACCGAGGATTTGCAGACTTGCCTCCGAACTATTGCGAGCAGTCGACTCGTCGTCGGCAGTTCGCTTCACGCCGTGATCGTTGCCGACGCGCTGGGCGTTCCAGCGCGATTGATTCCCTCAGGTTCGGAAGCGGAATTCAAGTATGCGGACTACTACCTCGGCACCGGCCGCGAATTGTCCACCGCACCAACTGTGAAAGCTGCTATTTCAATGGGTGGCGCGCCGGGCCTGGCGTGGAATGACGGACCGCTTCGCGAAGCGTTTCCCCACGATCTCTTCGGAAAGTAGGCGCACGCGGTGGGATTGGGTACAACCGCTGCGCGCGGCTCCGCAATCACGTTGGGGGGACAATGGGTCAAGTTTCTCATTCAGTTCACCTCGATCGCCGTACTTGCGAGGGTCCTGAGCCCGGACGACTTCGGCAAGATGGCGATGGTCATGGCGGTGGTCGGAGCTGCAACGGTGATCGGCGATTTCGGGCTTTCCCTTGCCTCCGTACAAGCGTCGGAGATATCGGAGAGTCAGCGTTCGAATCTCTTCTGGATCAACACGGCAATAGGATTGCTGCTGACGCTCCTGGTCTTCGCCGCAGCGCCATTGTTCGACCGGTTCTACGACGTCGACGGGCTTTCCGACATTGTCAGGGCGGTATCGGTGATCTTCGTGCTGAACGGGCTCACCGTACAGTTGCGAGCGGATCTGACCCGGAATTTGAAGTTCGTGAAACTGACGGTGACCGAAATTGCCGCGCAGGGGATCGCGTTGGCCGTAACGATTCCGCTTGCCCTGTTGCACTACGGAGTTTGGTCACTCGTTGCTCAGCAAATCATCGTTTCGACGGTACTCCTGGGCAGTTCCGCGTTGCTGCTGCGCTGGATTCCGAATCGCCCGACACGCAATGCAGACATGCGGTCCTTGCTGTCGTTCGGGACCAACACCATGCTGACGCAACTGGTCACCTACTCGAGTGCGAACGCGGATTCCGTTGCACTCGGAAAACTGCACGGCAGCACCGAAGTCGGTGTTTACGATCGGGCATATCAGCTCTTCAAGATACCGATTGCGCAATTGGCCACGCCGATGACACGTGTTGCGTTGCCGGTGCTTTCGCGAATTACCGATCCTGCTGTCTATATGGCATATCTGGTCCGAGCTCAGACCGTACTGTGTTACGTCATGCTCGGTGCGTTTGCCTACGCGGCAGCCGTGGCGTACCCGTTGATGGATCTCGTGCTCGGAAGTGGTTGGGATGCTGCGGCACCGATCTTCCGGATCCTCGCTGTAGGTGGTGCATTTCAAGCTTTGTCATACATCTATTACTGGGTGTTCCTTTCCACTGGCCGAGTCGATGTGCACCTTCGGTACAGCCTTGTGGGGCGCGGATTGATGATCGTTGCAGTCTGTGTCGGTGCGATCTTCGGAAGCTTGGGCACGGCGATCGGGAGCAGCGTCGGCTTTGTTGCAGTCTGGCTGATCTACTCGTTTGTCGCCATTCCACGGATCGGAATCGGGACAGGGCCCTTGGTCCGAAGCGCTGTGCGGCCGATGATGCTCTTCGGTGCGATGTTCGGCGTCGCCTCACTTTCTCTCACCCTTTTTCAACAGGTTCCGAGTTTCGTAGCGCTCGCACTTGCGGGAATGGTCTGTGTCGTCTTCGTGGGAGTTGTTGCCCTGACTTCCAAGTCGGTGCGTTCGGACTTGAATGCACTGGTGGACACGTGCAGAAAGGTGGTCGGTTGACAGTGCCGTTCAACGACCTCCGAAAACGGAGTACTCGGCCACACGGGAGTGGATGCCCCGACGACCTCGTCCACATGAACTTCGACCGAAAGGTTTTCAATGACTGAGCTCCGCCCGACTGAATCGATTTCGCGCCGGATGACTGTATTCGGTACCGGTTATCTCGGGGCGACCCATGCGGCGTGCATGGCCGAGTTGGGCCACGAAGTCCTTGGCGTCGACGTCGACCCGAGCAAGCTTGCCATGCTCGAAGCCGGAGAAGTTCCCTTCTACGAACCAGGCCTCGAGGAGGTGCTGCGGCGCAATATCGCGGCAGGTCGTCTCCGATTCACATCGTCGTACGAAGAGGCCGCAGAATTTGCCGACATTCACTTTCTCGGTGTGGGTACTCCTCAGAAGAAGGGGGAATTCGCGGCGGACATGCGGTTCGTCGATTCTGTCGTCGACAGTCTCGCACCGCTACTGACGCGGCCTGCCGTGATTTTCGGAAAATCCACCGTACCGGTCGGCACCGCGGAGAGGCTTGGTGTCCGAGCACGAGAATTGTCACCGGCTGGTCAGGACGTCGAGGTGGCTTGGAACCCGGAATTTCTCCGAGAAGGATTTGCAGTCAAGGACACCCTGCACCCGGACCGATTGGTACTGGGCGTGGACCGCAACCGCCCGGGGCGTGCCGAATCCGTCGCTCGCGAGGTCTACGGGAAGATCCTGGACGAGGGTACGCCCTTTGTCGTCACGGATCTTGCAACGTCGGAGTTGGTGAAAGCGTCAGCCAATGCATTTCTGGCAACCAAGATCTCGTTCATCAATGCGATTTCGGAAGTATGCGAAGCATCGGGTGCCGACGTGACGGTACTGGCGGACGCAATCGGGCACGACGAGAGAATCGGTCGAAAATTCCTCAACGCCGGAATCGGTTTCGGCGGCGGATGCCTACCCAAGGACATTCGCGCATTCATGGCGCGTGCAGGCGAATTGGGTGCAGATCAAGCTCTCACATTCTTGCGCGAGGTAGACAACATCAACATGCGTCGTCGGACACGGATGGTCGAGTTGGCGCGCGAGGCTTGTGGATCGTTGTTGGGAGCCCGAGTAGCTGTGCTGGGAGCTGCGTTCAAGCCGGACTCCGACGATGTTCGAGACTCACCGGCCTTGAATGTCGCCGGCCAGATTCAACTTCAAGGTGCGGCTGTCAGCGTGTACGACCCGAAGGCGATGGGAAATTCTCGATCGTTATTTCCGACGTTGACCTATTCGGCGAACACGGAGGAAGCCTGCGCGGGTGCAGATGTCGTCCTGATCTTGACGGAATGGGCGGAGTTTCGGAAGTTGCTGCCATCGGATCTCGACGACATTGTTCGAAAGAAGGTTGTCATCGACGGGCGGAATTGTCTCGAACCGGCAATCTGGCGAGATGCCGGGTGGACCTACCGAGGGCTCGGACGACCCTAGGGCTCAGTTCAATCGGCTCGAACCTCAACTCTGTTTGGAAAGTCGGGACCAAGGTCTGTTGGTTGATTGTCCAGTCGTCACCGGAGATTCCGATCGGATATCCAGTAACGCATCGGCATTCGTGTGGTGTCGAACGGCAACTGCCGGCGAGTGCACCGTTTGCAACCCACCGCACCGCTGTGGTCGACGATTCCCTCGCCGATTGTCGATTCGACGCACTGATCGGATGAGATAAGCGTCATGTCTCGGACGTTCCCTTCGGGTGTTGTGGATTCATCGTTGACATTCGTTGTCGGACTTAGGTCCCGAGCGCAGCGCGTGATGAGTGGCCTACGTTGATCATCGGTGCGACGAGATGCGAAGCCGCGGGGTGTATACGGTGGTTGGAGTGGTGAAAAGTGTGATGAGACAGTAAGGTTCAGTTCGGCCCTTCGTGGTGTTCGCTCCCTTGGATTCACGGGATCAGCCGCAGTTCAAGACCTGACAGACCGGGCCGGTGAGGGCGAGGAGTGAGTTGTTCTCACCCTGCATTGTCTTCCGTTCAATGGGATCGTCGTGTCTTTACTCCGCCAGCTTGTTGCCGCGATACGTGGAAGAACGTCAATACGGATGGCTGTCCTGTTCAGACAAGAGCGGGGGTAGTGGCTCGACCGACGGCCGGTGATTACTGCTCGGATGCGCGATACGTATTCGAGCCGAAGGAGATTCGACGATGGATGTACGGGACTACCTGAAGACTTTGCAGGCACGGTGGAAGATAGTCGCTGTCGTTACTGTGGTCGTGATCTTGGGTGCATTAGGTGCCTCGTTGATTGCCACGCCGGTGTACAAGGCGTCTACTCGCCTGTTCGTGTCTACTTCGACCGGAACGACTGTGAACGAGGCATTCCAAGGCAATCAGCTCTCGCAACAGTTGGTCACTTCGTACGCGAGACTCCTCACCGGGGAGACGCTCGCCCAGCGAACAATCGATTCAGTGGGACCAGATCGCCTCGGAGGCCTTTCTGCCGCGGAGCTTTCATCGAAGGTGACGGCCACATCGGCACCGGATACGGTACTTCTCGACCTGAGCGTGCAAGATACGTCGCCAGAGTTGGCCCGCGATATCGCCAATGCGCTCTCGGACGAATTTGTCTTCATGGTCAAGGATCTGAGCACGCCCGTTAACGGCGGCACTGCGCCTGCGCGCGTAGTTGTCGAGCAGCGAGCCCAAACCCCGGTAGAACCGGTATCTCCGAAAACCACGAGGAACGTCGCTCTCGGAGCAGTGATCGGTCTACTGCTGGGGATCGGTCTGGCCGTGTTGCGTGACCGCTTGGACAACACTGTCAAAGAACGCAAGACAGTCGAAGACATCGTTGGTGCTGCGATGGTGGGAACCATTCCGTTCGACAAGGAACGTGAAGTTCATCAAGCGATCAACTTCCACGAGGGCAACTCCGCCAGTGCCGAGGCATACCGTGAACTACGAACCAATCTGCAGTTCTTGGCCGTGGATCGCCCCCCGAGCGTCATCGTCGTCACGAGTTCTCTTCCCTCGGAGGGCAAGACTACGACCGCCGTCAACATTGCACTCGTGCTGGCCGAGGCGGGCAAGAAGGTATGTCTCGTTGAAGGCGACCTTCGCAAGCCGCGTGTTTCGAAGTACCTCGGACTAATCGGAAGTGTCGGCCTGAGTTCGGTCCTGGCCGGGCAAGCAGACCTGGACGATGTGCTTCAAGTGACGAGCAATGCGGACCTGACGGTTCTTGCCTCGGGCCCGATTCCTCCGAACCCGAGCGAATTGCTGGGGACCGACACGGCTCATGCGGTCTTTGCCGATCTGCGCCGAAGGTTCGACTACGTCATCATCGACGCCTCGCCGCTGCTTCCGGTTACGGATGCTGCAGTTCTGTCTGCTCTGGCTGACGGCGCTCTCGTTATTGCTCGTCATGGTTCGACGAAGAGGGAACAGTTGAGCAGGGCGGTGGGCAACCTCCACAGCGTAGGCGCAACGATTCTCGGCACTGTCATCACGATGACTCCGCTGAACGGTCGCGGCGTTTACGAGTACAAGTACTACTACGACTCCGATCCTGTTGTGGCTGATGTAGCTGCGGAAAGTTCAGTCGGTGCCAGGGCACTCAGCGAAGTGCGGGCGCCGTCGACAGTCAACTGAACGGGTCAAGTACTGACCTTTGTTACACCAGCGTCCGCGCTGACGCGCCCCCGAGCAATGCTCGGGGGCCCGTTCTCGTTACAGCGCATCCGCTGGTCTCGGCGGAATTGAGCCGAGCCGAGTTACATCCAACCGATTCGATGTTTCGGAACCTGCCCATGGATGCGGTGAGTGCCCGGCCTGTCAACGTCTGATTCGGTCTGGGTGAGCTGGATCGATTGGGATTCAGCAGTTTACGAACTCAGTCGACGTGCTCTCCTTCCCATAAGTGCCGATGATCATCGGGCCAGTGACATGCGGCAGCAGTCTCCGCGCACTACAGCTTCGGGCCGGCGCTCGGCTCAATTTACGAATAATCCGGTACTGCAATCATTTTCAACTTGCAGATCAACCTATGGTGGGTCTGGCCCAATTCGCTGAATAGTTCGTCTTCAACTATCGCATGACGCTCTCATCGGCGAAGCATCGGACGATTGTCCAGAATTGCCAATCGGCCGGAATGGTGTTGGTTCTATTTGCAGAGCGTTCACCAACTGCGTGCTGGTTTCCGTCCAAACGCGGAGTCCAATTGGCCAAGTCAATGAAAACTATAGGTACGCAATAGTAATGACGATGAATGATCTCACCTTCCTGATTGGAGGGTTAATAACTGACCTCAATGCTGGCGACCGGAAGAAGTTCGGAAAACGCTATTGCCACACTGTCCGGAATGTGGCAAACTCCTCACTGGTACTGACCAGCTAGCCGAAAAATTGCCAAGACGTGAGTCCTGACAATATCGAGGCTGGCGACGTCAGCGGGCGAGGAGAAATCGCCGATCGTCCTGTGTTTGGGTCGTTAATGGACTCTGCTTCAATCATGGGGTGTGAGCTGCGGCAATGCCGCAATAATCGACAGTTGGGCCGAGGCCTGACAACAGTCGCCGGGTTAACTGCAAGGCGCACGTAATGCGACCATTCGCACTGAACGCAGCAATGCGGAGCAGTTGCTTCGCTGTCGAAGTTTCGGGATTCGGCAAGGCGGTCCGATGGACCTCGGCCGGCGAACAGCTTCAGGCCGAATTTTGTGCATGGGGAAAGGTTTCTGAACACATGACGGTTCTCGAGATGGCCGCGCCCACGAAAGAACGTCCACAACAACACCGACGAGTAGCGCCGGAGAGGGCTGGTGGAGTTTCCGCACGCAGGAAATGGCAATCTGCGTATCTTCGTCGTCTGGCGATCACCGACACGATCATTGTTGCGGCAGTTGTGTTTCTGGCTCAATGGTGGCGATTCGGTAGCGACGCGGATGTCGTCGACGGTGAAGCATTCGGCCATTTCAGCTACACCGCACTGTCCTTCGCCTTGATTATCGGCTGGTTCGCCGTATTGAGAGTATTTCGCACCAGATCTCCTCGCGTGATCGGAAGCGGCCCTGAAGAGTACCGATTGATCGCTGTCGGAACGCTCCGCCTGTTCGGACTGATTGCGATTGCCAGCCTTCTCCTTCACCTGGAGATCGTGCGCCTGTACCTGGCCGTGGCGTTTCCGATGGGATTGACCGCCTTGATCGCGAGTCGTTGGATCTGGCGACGGGTGATTGCTCGTGAGCGAGCCCGAGGTGAATTTCGAACTGCCGTACTTGTGGTCGGTGTGCGAGGGGCGGTTGTCGATCTTGCACGCAACCTCGAGCGCGACGATGCCCATGGATACCGAGTCGTCGGAGTCTGCGTACCTGGCTACGGAGGAGACGTGGGCGAAGTTGTCACAGTGAACGGTCGGGACATCCCGGTGCTCGGAGATGAGCACAGTGTCACGAACGCAATCGAACAGGTCGGTGCCGACACGGTGGCAGTGACGGCGTCGGAGCGATTCGGACCGGAAAGGCTGCGCACGTTGGCCTGGGCTCTCGAGCGCGATCATGTGGACCTTGTTGTTGCACCAGGGATTCTGGATGTGTCCGGACCGAGGCTGTCGATGCGCCCGGTCGCAGGATTTCCGCTGATCCATGTCGAGCGTCCGCGCTATCACGGCGCGCAGAAGTTCACGAAGACGACCTTCGACATCGTCTTCTCGACCGTGGTACTCGCCGTGATCAGTCCGGTGCTTCTGGCGGCTGCGATCGCAGTCAAGCTCACGAGCAAGGGGCCGGTTCTGTACAAGTCCGAGCGGATGGGGTTGGACGGGCAGCCGTTCCCCATGCTCAAGTTCCGCTCGATGGTCCAGAATGCGGATTCTCAAGTCACGGCGCTGATGAAGGAGAACGAAGGCGCCGGAGTGCTTTTCAAGATGCGAGATGATCCGCGTGTGACGACGGTCGGTCGCTTCATGCGTCGGTACTCGATCGACGAGTTGCCCCAGTTCGTCAATGTTCTTCGGCGCGAGATGAGCGTCGTCGGACCGCGGCCACCGCTTCGGCGCGAGGTCGAGATGTACGACGGTGCGGTCAGTCGCCGGCTACTGGTCAAGCCCGGTGTCACCGGTCTGTGGCAAGTCAGCGGACGTTCTGATCTGTCGTGGGAAGACACTGTCCGCCTTGATCTTTCCTACGTCGACAACTGGTCGATGATGGGTGACGTCATGATCGTCGCGAAGACGCTCAAGGCGGTGGTGGGAAGTGATGGCGCCTACTGACAAGAATGCGGCACCGGCGCCTTGCGAAAATGAGGCACCGAACAATCCGCTGATCTTGCGAACGGCATTGGTGATCGCGGTCATCGGCGCGACCGGAGCCTTTCAGGCCTACACGCAGAAGACAGCGCTCGGATCGTTGCTCGTACACGGTTCGGCTGTTCTCTCGGCGACACTCGCGTTGGTCTACTTCCTCGACCGGCGATACTCACGCAACGCGTCCTGGCCTGTCTTCACGCTTCTGATCGCGGCCGGCGTTCCGGCAACCAGCTGGTACTGGTCGACGTTGCCCCGGAACTCCGTCGTCGCCGGCATCGTCATCGTGTGCCTGGCGATCACGGGAATCATGGTCGCCCGCGAGTTGACCTTCCCGGTGCGAGTGCGGACTGTGGCCGTCACCTTGCTGGTACTACTCGTGCTGTCGCTGATGGTCGTGGTCCTCGACCCTTCGACCGGCATCGATGTGGACACCCGCACTGTTGCCTATCGCGGAATCTTCACGCACAAGAATACTTTGGGCCGAATGGCTGCGATCGAAGTTGTCCTTGTTGCTGTCATGCTCATGCTTCCCGACGTCAAGCGTATTCCGTGGGTGGCGGCGTTGGCTGTTGCCGGCATCGTGTTGTTCGAAGCCCGGAGCCAGACCAGTCTCGTCGCTGCAGGGATTGCGCTGGCGACAGTGCTTGCTCTGAAGTGCCTTCGACGGACACCTAACGCTCGCCTCGCCTCGACGGTGATCATCGGGCTGTACATCGGGGTGTACGGCGCGATGAAGGTGCTCGGACCCGATG
>Ga0153921_1000596_pt1 | contig 18180 bp, 26 predicted proteins | sample TSNJ005MetaG_FD_104691 | JGI IMG/M metagenome (GOLD analysis project Ga0153921, IMG submission 104691) | Attine ant fungus gardens microbial communities from New Jersey, USA - TSNJ005 MetaG | ecosystem: Host-associated > Fungi > Mycelium > Unclassified | place: USA: New Jersey, Brendon T. Byrne... | reverse complement strand
TTTTGGGGGATAGCTCTCCCCTAAATTGAGGGATTTTTTATCCCCTGATTTGAGGGATAATCCCTCGTTTTGAGGGATACGCCATTCAGAGACGTTTTTATTGGGGCCAAACTGGCGCCCTTGCTGAAGAAGAATATTCATTTCAACCAGTTGAAGTTTTGCTTCGTTGCAGCGCTTAACAGGTAGGCGTGCTATCGCAGAAATCTGTGAATCACTGATCCGGTCCATTTTTTTATTCCAGCCATACGTCAGCCTTAAAACGGCCAGCAGCACTTTGAACTGGCGCTTGGTCAGGTCAGCGCCTGCATATTCTTCTAAGAGCATGTTTGCCAGTCTGGAATACCCATCATCGGTATCAGCCACGCGACGCTCCTCGCGCACTTCTGGCGCGCGAAATTGGATTATTTCAGCAGTGCTATTCATCTTTTTTCGCCTCATGCTGCGCCTGCACCTTGCGCCATTCAGACGCAAAGCGTTTTTGAAATGCCTTGGACGCCGCACCGATAGGATCGGCAGGCCGAACGAAGTCATAGCAGGTAAATTCTCGGGGTTGCGCAGCGCGCTTATTCTTGTGCATAATGGATAAAACCTCAGTGGTTTTTAAAGAAGTGATGGCCGTACTGTTCCCGCAGTGCGGCTTTTCTTTTTGCAGCGTTCACACGTCACCGCCGGGCTTATGGAACAGCGCCAGCGAATGCTCCTGAAAAGCTGTAATGCTGCTTATCAGCACGTTGCCCTCAGACAGAAAACGCTTTTTCTCTTCATCATCGATCACGCCATCAGCAGTGATGTCGTCATAAGTTTCGGCCAATTTACCCATTCGCACAGCCATCTCGCGAAACATACGCCCGAGCTCAATATCATCCAGTTCGTCAAGGTTAGGATTTGGCACAAAGCTGCCGCCACTGCGGAACGCAATTTCATGCGCCAGCCGAGGATTACCGGCAGCTTTCTGCAGAACCATGGCGAAACCGAGAGGCATCACCTGCCCTTTCAGCTCCTTCAGGCGGTTATAAACGCCGTCTTCTGTCGTTTTCAGCCACTTCGCCGCTTCGAAATATCCACCAGGCAAATCGGTGATCAGGTCTCTGCAAACATCGACGTACCAGTCGGGCTGTTTTTCTACGAGCCAGTCGGGGGCTTTCTTGTCCACTGTCTATATCTCCGGATCGTGGTTTTTGGAACAAAATGTCCGTGGTAACTTTCCCCAAATGGATTAAGCGACCTGGTTGGGGTGCGGAAAAAGCTCTGGCAAATCAGGGCGAATCTGGTGCGCTAAAATTAGCCCACCAGTCGCTTCAACAACCGCCGGAACTTTTTCAGGCGAAACGCGTTTTTTGTTGTGAAGCCAGCACCAAACATTCGGCTGACTTACACCGACACGAACCGCAAATTTTTTTTGACTTCCAACCATCTGGATTGCTCGGTGAATGGTTTCGTTGATCATAAAAATAACCTTGAGATTGAACACGTGAAAATAATAACCATGAGACTAAACAAAAGCAATACCCTTGGATATTTGACGAAAGATATCCGTGGTTATATGTTCGGTGGCATGAACAAAACAACGCTCGCTCAACGATTGAAAACTGCTATGGAAGAAGGTGGCTTTACGCAGGCTTCGCTTGCTCAAGCTGCGGGTATTTCACAGCCTAGTGTTTGGAAGATTGCCTCTGGAAGAAGTCAAAGCTCTGTTAAATTATTCGAGATAGCCAAAGCCTTGGGCGTTAGACCTGAGTGGCTTGCTGAAGGCACTGGGGAAATGAAGGCATACAGAGAAGTACCTCATTCTCTGGATAGTACTTCCTATAAAGAACCACTCGAGAAAATTTATTATGACCCCTCCCGTCTTTTAGAGATCTGGGATGAATCTGGACCAACCAAGACTTATACGGTCGTACCGGACTTGGTTGATACTAAAAACGCTCATGCTTACAAATTAAAGTTTCCAACTGGATTTCCTGAATTACCTGAAAATTCATTGATAGTTGTTGATAGTGCAGAACAGCCAGGCAACCAAGACTTCGTCTTTGCCGAAATTAAAGGTGTATCTTCTGCATATAAGTTTATATCAAGGGGAGGAGCCAACTACCTTGATGTAGGGGACCCGCGACTGCCACTAATTCCCGTAGACGATGAAGTCAAGATAGTTGGTGTAATCGTATATATGGCTCGCTCTCTTAAGCGGTAAATAACGGTGAATGCCCTGTTTCGTTTAGTAGAGACAGGGCATGCTTCTGCATACCTTCCAACTCCGACCCTCATAAAAGCACCAATCATCACTCCTCCCAAACACTGTATATAAACACAGTCTTGAATATCCATCCTTGAACTAAAAAATGCAAGTTTTTTGATAATACAATTTGCTTAGCAACTCATTTTAAAAAAACTTTAGGACTATAATCTCTTAAATTTCATAAAATTAAACCTATAGGTATTAATTTTAATAACTCAGGGTATTGTCATGAAAAATAACCTCGGGTATATTCGCCTCATCAACACGGCAGGACGCCAACTAAGCAGCACGCGATGAGGTGAGCGATGTAATCACTTCCGGCCCCGAAAGGGATCGACCGCCAAGTAGCTCTTTAAGGGGGAACGTGATTTTACCCTGTCGCTGTCAGTGCGAGGCGACAGACATAAGATCACTAACCGAGGATTCAAAATGGAAAGATTCGCCAAATTGTTCGAAAGCCATGACCGGCAGTTTCTGGTCAAGTTAGATGAAAATAGCGACGGAGAAGCAGCACTAAGCATCACGACTTCTTTTGCTGGCGCTGAGATGTCTATCAACATCGGATTTGGCGACAACGATGATGCAGCCAAATCCGCTCTTGAGGCATTTAAGCAGGAGCAGGCTGATGTCTTCGGAAAAAAATTGCAGGGCTGCACCACGGCATTAGAGGCATTTACCCTACTCGGCAAAGATAGCTAACCTCTCAGCGTTTTCTCAGCCCGGAGTACCGCAGCAGTTCATTGGGCTTAAAAGTAAAGGCGGTGGATAGCTGGGCATCATCCCAGCACACCAAATAGTTCTCTCCGTTAATCATCCATTGCTGTGTTTCTTTGCCCCATACCCCTGGGGCATTTTTTTCACTCCATCGCAAAGAAGCCTGCCAGCGCGGGCGCTTTGTCATGGATTAAATCGGAGATCCGAATGCAACGAAATCCACTTTCCACAACGCGGCGCCAGCGCACCAGCTCATCAATGCAGTTCGGTTTGCCGGTGGTCACGTTCAGCAGCTGTTGCACGCAAAAACATAGCTGGCCGGTCTGGCTCACCACTCACGCACGGAGAACATCATGGAAATGAAACCTGACCAGAAAATCCAGTACCGCCACAAGCTGACGGGCGATGACGTTCGCGATTGGGAGCCGCTGACGTGGCGCGGTTTTTGGTTACCAACACTTTATATGTTGTTGGTGTCCGTCGTTCTGCTGGTGGCTGATTCATTATGGAAATGACAACCGCCGTAACCACTGATCAGCAGCTCAATATAGAAAACCTTATCCTCAGTTTCTGCCTTGACAATCACGTTTCACCGAGTGACCTCGACCGCCTGGCTGTTCGCCTCGCCCAGATGGAAGCCGTGGCAGACCAACGCACCGACACAGGAAAACAGCATGATTACTTTCCGCGTAATTGATACGGAAACTACCTCATTCGAAGGTGGGATCGTGGAAATTGCCAGCGTCGATATCGTAAACGGCGAAATCTGCAACCCCATGAGCGACTTTGTAAAGCCTCCTGAGCCTATCAGTTTTGAGGCTATGGCAATCCACCACATCACAGAGGAAATGGTCGCAGACGCGCCGCCCATCGATGATGTGATTGATAAGTATCTCGGCGCTGAGGTTTATGTCGCGCACAACGCCGCGTTCGACCGTGAAAAATTACCAATGATTGCCGGCCCCTGGGTCTGCACGCTGAAGCTTTCGCGCAAGCTCTGGCCGGAAGGCGGGCACGGTAATCAGTACCTTCGCTATGCAAAAGACATCAATCCTTTCGTGCCAGAAGGCCTCTATCCTCACCGCGCGCTGTATGACTGCTACGTGACGGCGGCGATTCTTCTTCGTATGAACAAAGAGGCGCGCTGGACAGTTTCCCAAATGCGGGAAATTACAAACAGCCCGTCCCTGCTGCACGTCATGCCCTTCGGTAAACACAAAGGCAAAACCTTTGTTGAAATCGCAGGTATCGATGCTGGTTATTTCCGCTGGCTGCTCGGTCAGTCTGATGTGTCCGAGGATCTGGCCTTCACTGTAAAGCAGGCGATGGGAGCGATGTTCTGATGGGTATCCCCGTACTAATTCTTGGTGATTCAGGTTCTGGCAAATCAGCCAGCATGATGAACCTAAACCCCGATAAAGGGTTTCTGGTTAACCCGGAAAATAAGCGTCTTCCTTTCAAATCAAAAGGCTGGCAGGCGCGAGACTTCGACGCCAAAACCGGCAACGTCTTCTTTACAGACATCCCTACCGACATAACGACGATCATCAATTTCGCCGTTCGTGCTGGCCGTAAATATGTGGTGGTTGATGATTTCCAGTACGTGATGGGGAATCAGTTTATGCGGCGCCGCAGTGAAAAATCCTTCGAAAAATTTACGGAGATTGGCGGCGGTGCCTGGGATGTGATCCGCGCTGCGCAGGCGGCAGAAGAAGAGCTGATCGTTTACTTCCTGGCTCACACGGAAGAGACACCGCAGGGCCGCATCAAGATGAAAACCATCGGTAAAATGCTGGACGAGAAAATCACAGTCGAAGGCATGTTTAGCATCGCGCTTAGAACTGGTGTCACCGATGGCCGGTATTACTTCACCACCCAATCAGATGGAACCGACCCGGTTAAATCTCCGATCGGCCTTTTCGATAACTTCCAAATACCTAATGACCTGGCAACCGTTGACGCGGCAATCCGGGAATATTACGAACTCTCAGATGGAGCAACAGCATAATGCAACCAATGTTCACCTTTAACGAAGAGTCAGCCAAGAAGTCCGGCGCTGGCGGTATTTCTGAAACCGGTGCTTACACTGGCACTATCGCAGCGGCACTCTTCACGAACGGCCGTGACTCACAATCGGCAGCAATGGAATTCAGTCTTGAGACTGATGCCGGAAAAGCCAATTACCTCCGCGTGAATTACATCGGGCGCGACGGCCAGCCGTTACAGCACGGTGAAGCTTTGATAAACGCCATTATGGGATTGACGCGAGTTAAACAGCTGAACGCCACTGAAGGTGTTAATGATCAGGGCGAACCGGCATTTCACTGTAAGGAGTTGGAAGGTAAGCCGATAGGCTTCGTCCTGCAGAAGGTTCTTTACACCAAAACCGACGGCACCGACGCATATAAATTTGAAGTGCGCCAAGCCTTTGGGTCAAACACTCGCAAAACATTCAAAGAAGCATCTGAAGGCACTCCAGCTGAAGCTGTCGATAAGATGCTGCTTTTGCTGAAAGACCGCGACGAACGTCTGCCTGCAGGTAACACAGGTTCAACAATCGGCCAGCCAGCACGCTCTATGCTCGGTGGCAACCAGCCTGCGCAATCGCGTTTGCAACAGCGCCAGCCACAAAACACTGCTCAGCAAACGGGTAATTTCGATGATGACATCCCGTTCTGACCAACTCGTCAGCCCCGCAAAAAGCGATGGCAGTAACCCCAGCCCGTTCAGGGCTGGTAATCCCCCTTCCAACCCGAGGCAATCACCATGCCTAAAACAAAAACACACACCGGCACAGTTGTTCGTGCTGATGGCGAAAAGCGCGTCAAATTGCACATGACGGCAACGACGTGGGTCGCCAGCGCAAAAGAATATTACTACCGGGATTCCGGCCAGCGGGGCGGCGGCCACGGTCGCGCAAGATTGCTGCTGGACACCATCAAGCCGATCGAAAAGGTTACTGAGTAATGGCCCGCGGGAGGGCGTACTGGGACGGCCGGCAGGTCACGTGCCGCTGCCCCTCTTATAATTTTCCTCACCGGTTCAGCGGCGGGAAGTGCAACGGGTACCACATGGCGAAGGAGTGCTTTGAAAATCGCCTGAACTGCCAGCATTGCAACTGCCTACACGCTGGCGGATGCGACGTGATCAACGAGACCGAAAGCCCGGCTGAATGCCTGTACGTGCTGGACTTCTGCGCCGACTACCAAATCAAATTACCGCACTGATTCATCGAATAGATGATCGATCATTAATTTCCGCTCAATTAACGAACAGACCGTTCTGGCCTGTATTCACAGGTAATCATCAATGAAAATTTATATAGCCGGGCCGATGACCGGCCTGCCGCATTTCAACCGCCCTGCTTTTAACCAGGCGGCTATCAACCTGTCATTCGAAAAGCACGTTGCGCTGAATCCGGCGATCCTGCCTGACGGCCTGTCCGAACCAGATTACATGGCTATCGGCCTGACGATGCTGCAGCGCGCTGAAGCAATTTACCTGCTATCCGGCTGGCAGTTCAGTGCGGGCGCCAGAGCAGAACATGCGCTGGCTTTAAAGCTGGGTTTGGAAGTAATCGAACAAAGGGTTAGCAATCATGACTGATACAACAGATACCAATGCGATGCGTGAAGCAGCCATTAAATCCAAAGAGTTATCTGGAATTGCTAATTATCGCAAAGGTGATGAAGCCAAACGAGTTTTCAATGCGATGTTATCGGAAGATTTAATTATCAAATTGCTCGACCAGCTCGAAGCAGAACGCCAGCGGGCTGATGAGTGGAAAGAACGCGCAGAAAATGCCAACGCTGGGTGGCTAAAGGTTATTGATGAGCGTGATGCAGCAGCGCAAAAGTCCAGAAACTATGAACAGGTCGCGCACGGTCTGGCAGAAGAAATCGCAGCGCTGAAAGGCGATCAGGTGCTGGTTGGCGAAATTGTCGCGTGGGCAGGAACGAACCGCGACATGGGAATCACCCGCGAGGTCGATTTCCGGTTTCTCCGGTTTGATGTTCTGCCAGGCACCAAGCTTTACGCGGTTGAACCAGCGCCAGCAACTATCCAACTTTGCGATCCTCCTGCTGGCGTTGTGATGCGTCCAAGGTTTGAAAAGCCTGAAGATTGCGAATGCAGTTCTATCGATTATTGCGAATCATGTCTGGAAACGATGATGTCAAAACCATCGCCAGCCGTAAAAAGCGATTTGCTTACACGCGCCGAGGCTCTGGCCGTCGAAACCCGTGCGCTTGCGAGCCGAATTCAAGCGGGGGAATGATGCCAGATTTAGATATTGCCGACCTCCGCCGTCGCTTACGCATCCGGGATAACGTGAATCGGTTCGACGGCGAAAACGGCATACCGCACGGCCATGCAGCCGACAGGTTACTGATTGGCTGCGAGCTGGACCCGCATTACAGCATGACCTGTAAATTATCTCTCGGCTACGGCCAGAAAATCCCCTGCATCACACTCGACATCAACCCGGCAACCGCTCTGTTTCTAGAAATGGGGAAAGCCCTGGGCGTCGATGTTATCGCGCTCGTCGAGCAGCTGGCTGTCAGCCAGTCGAAGGAAACCGAAAATGAAAATTGAGAACTTCGCGATTCTCGTCAGAGCTGAAGGCGTGACCGGGCAAGTTGTTCTGACGGCTGCTGAGCAACGCCTTTTCAGCAGGTTGGTGATCGGAACGGTTGCAGATATAAACGGCACGGCCAAAATCGTACCGATAGAATCCATCGAATTGCCCGCCAACCCGAAAGTATTCCCTCAATAAAAGTAGTTATAATTCCCATGCCAATGAAATTATGAAGGGAAGAGAATGGAGCAGCTACTTTGGATTATAGAAAGAATTATTGACTGGCGAGGCGTGAAGTTGGAATCCCGGATCAGAGCCATTGATGGATTGACTCCCGCTGTAGCGCAGACCCTTTTTTACACAACAGAATTAGCCGGTGGGCAGCCTAGGGACCGTGAAAAGGAAAGTGAGCTTCACGGTTTATGGTATGCGGCATCTTCTGCAGTTTCTGGTTTAGATAAACAGCTTGCCCGTCAATGCCTATCAAAATCAAAGTATTGGCTTTTCCCTGATGGGTACAATGACACAAATGAGTACAAAATTGATGAACTAAATATCAGGCTCATCAGGATGCAAGCCATTCTTGAAGAATTGAAACATCAATAGCCGATTTTTGAAATATCACAGCCTCGCAACCGCGGGGCTTTTTTACGCCTGGAGAAAGCCATGCGTCACATCATTCGCGGAAATCCGACGCCGCAAGAAAAGCAGGCAGCCGAAACTGCGCTGAGCTGCCACCAGAATAAATATGGCGATTACGCCCGGCGCAAGAACAGCGAAACGTACCAGGTGCGCGTCGCTGGCCGGAACTACGCCATCGAGGTGATGAACCGGAAAGCGTCATACGTGGCAACGGTCATGAATCACCATCGAGCACTTTCAAAAATATGCGGGGTACCGGCCTGATGTATCAGCTCATCTATGCAGATCCGCCGTGGCAATACAGCAACAAAATCAGTAACGGCGCCGCCGACGATCATTACAGCACCATGACGCTCGAAGATATTAAACGCCTGCCAGTCTGGTCAATAGCCGCCGACAACGCGGTCCTTGCGATGTGGTACACCGGCAATTTCGCCGCGGAGGCTGTTGAGTTGGCGCAGGCGTGGGGCTTCAAGGTCAAGACCATGAAAGGCTTCACATGGGTCAAGCTCTACGAACAGGCTCGCGGGCGAATAGAACGGGCGCTGGCAGAACAAACCATGCTCGACTTTGAAGATTTTCTGGACGCGCTAAGTGCGGAAACAGTGATGAACGGGGGCAACTACACCAGAGGGAACAGCGAAGACGTTCTGATCGCCATCCGCGGTGCCGGGCTCGAGCGTGCCAGCGCCAGCGTTAAGCAGGTCGTTCACAGTTGCCGCAGCGAGCACAGCGAAAAGCCAGCAGAGGTACGTTTCCGTCTCGAAGAGCTTTACGGATCAGTATCCCGCATTGAGCTTTTCAGTCGCGGTGACGCAGCTGGCTGGCATCACTGGGGCAACGAAAACCCTTTCAACGATATTGATCTGGTCCCGGCGACGTTCACCGCCATGCCAGCAGCGCGCAACTCACGCGTAAAAGCTCAGACCGGTTATTACCAGGCTATTGCTGGCGTATTACAACAAACCCAGCAACAAAATATTCCAGAAATTATTCCGGTACCGGAAACCAACAACCGCGTATGGCCAGCCGAAGTGAACCATCTCTTTGACCAGGTCACCGAGTCTTCAAATCTCGACGCGCACCTGCAGAACAAACTTCGTCACCACATCAACCGCCTGAAAATGGACGGAATGCCGGTAGACCAGATCATTGATACCGCCGGCACACTTGCCCGCAAAATGGGAGCAACAGCGTGAAAGAAATTATCGTAGACAATTTTGCAGGCGGCGGCGGTGCGAGCACAGGTATTGAGATGGCAACTGGCCGTAGCGTTGATATTGCGATTAACCATGACGAGAACGCGATCGCCATGCACAGCACCAATCACCCTGAAACGCTGCACTATTGCGAATCGGTGTTTGATGTTGACCCTGTTGCGGCGACCGCTGGCCGCCCGGTTGGTCTGGCGTGGTTCAGCCCGGATTGCCGTCATTTCAGTAAAGCGAAGGGCAGCAAACCGGTTAAGAAAGAAATACGTGGTTTGGCCTGGATTGTGATCCGCTGGGCTCTGGCGAAGCGCCCGCGCGTGATGATGTTGGAAAACGTCGAGGAGTTCAAAACGTGGGGGCCGCTGTTGACTGCCGAAGACGGCACTGAGCACCCGGATCCAGCGCACGCTGGCGAAACCTTTGCCGCGTTCATTGGTATGCTGACAACCGGCATTGCCGCTGATCATCCAGCGATTGCCGAGTGCTGTGAAGTGCTGAACATCGATGTGAATAGCGACGACGTCCGTCGCCTTGTGTCCGGTCTGGGCTACGTTACCGATCATCGCGAGTTGCGTGCATGTGACTTCGGCGCGCCGACCATCCGTCGCCGGTTCTTCATGGTGATGCGTTGCGACGGCCAGCCGGTTCAGTGGCCATTGGCCAGCCACGGCGATCCCAAGTCTCTCGATGTGCAGAGTGGCAAGCTGGCGCCATACCGCACCGCAGCCGAGTGCATTGACTGGTCTATCCCATGCCCGAGCATCTTCGAACGTAAAAAGCCGCTGGCAGAGAACACGCTGAAGCGTATAGCGCGTGGCATTCAGCGCTTCGTGATCGACAACCCGACGCCGTTTATCGTGAAGTGCAATCACACCAGCACCAAATCCGTTTATAACTGCTTCCGTGGTCAGGCGCTGAATGAGCCACTTCAGACGATAACGAAAACACACGGTTATGCGGTCGTTACGCCTCACATCACCAAGTTCCGTACCGGCGCAACCGGTCAGGAATGTGATGAACCGCTGCCAACAATTACGGCTGGCAGTTCAGAACGTCCGGGCGGTAATGGGCATGCACTCGGCATGGTGGAGGCAACTCTGTCACCTTTCATTGCTGGCGCTGGTGGTTCCGAATATCAGGGGAAACCGCGTGCAGCTGATATCCCGCTTCACACGGTGATGAAAGAGTCACATTCCGCACTAATAACACCAGTCATTGCCCGAATCGGCCAGACCGGTTTCGGTGGTGATCGCATGGCATATGAAGCTGGCAAACCGCTGACCACTGTAACCAGCAAAGCAGAACACCTTCTGGTGGCTCCAGTGATTGCCCGCCAGTTTGGCAATAGCGTCGGTCACGCAGCTGATGAACCAAACGGCACTATCACGGCGGGCGGTGGCGGTAAAAGCCAGTTATGCACCGCGTTCCTCGCGAAACACTTCGGCGGTAATTACACCGGCGCTGGCGCCGCGATGGATGCACCGGCCCATACGGTCACCACCACCGACCATCACGCGCTGGTTACCTCCAACCTGATAAAACTGCGCGGCACCTGCAAAGACGGCCAGCAAGTAACTGAGCCAGCACCAACAATTACGGCTGGCGGCCTACATATCGGCGAGGTACGCGCTTTCCTGCTCAAGTATTACGGCAACGAGAAAGAAGGCGTCAGCCTCAATGAGTCGCTGCACACGGTAACCACGAACGACCGGTTCGGCCTGGTCACGGTCGAGGGTGTCGATTATCAGATCGTTGATATCGGAATGCGCATGCTTCAACCGCATGAGCTTTACGCGGCGCAGGGCTTCCCAAGCTGGTACATCATCGATCAGGACTATCGTGGCAAGAAGTACGCCAAAGATAAGCAGGTCGCGCGTTGTGGTAACGCCGTACCGCCGCCGTTCGCTGAAGCGCTGGTGCGCGTTAATCTGCCGGAAATGTGCGCCAGCAAAGAGGTAGCAGCTTAAGGAACAGAAATGTGAACGAATCCGAGCGAAACGCCCTGCGCTCCGCTGCGCGGAGATGCAACGAAGAACTTCACCAGGCCGTCGCGGCCAACCCCAAAACACCATTCGATAAACTTTCCGGTCCGATCATCAAACGCCACTATCAGCCCATCAAACCGATCTACCGACTGGTCGATTTCCTGTGGACGATTGGCGTGCTCAACGGCCAATTTGAAGAGAGGTAGCCTTTTGGACAGATACGGGCTCACAAAATCGGAGGCAGCCCAGTTTCTGGGCCTGTCGCTACCCACGCTGACCAAATGGGTCAGAGATGGCCGCGTTCACGCCGAGCGCAAGGATCCATCGAAACCAAAGTCCCCTTACATCTTCACCCGGCAAGCATGTATTGCCGCACTGAATAAACCGATCAACACTGTCGCCGTGAGTGAGGGTGACATGCTCGAGGAAAAAACATGTCCATCTTCCGTAGAGGTAACATCTGGTACGCGAGCTTCTCGCTGCCGGGTGGGCAAAGACTTAAAGAATCTCTTGGGACAGCGAACAAGAGGGAGGCACAGGAGCTGCACGATAAAAGAAAATCAGAGCTCTGGCGAATAGACCGGCTCGGGGATTTTCCTGAGGTCACTTTTGAAGAAGCTTGTTTGAGGTGGTTGGAAGAACGAGCCGAGAAAAAATCTCTGGATGATGACAAAAGCCGGATGGGATTCTGGCTGATGCATTTTGAAGGGGTGAAATTGAAAGATATTACCGAAGCCAAAATCTACACGGCGATCAGCAAAATGGTTAACCGCCGGGCAGCGGAAAACCATCGACTGCATTCGCAATCATTGGCGAAAAGAGGGATCGAAGCGCCAAAGTATGAGCGCCAGACTGTCAGCACAGCGACGAAGGCTAAGCACCTTGCTCTGATGAAGTCGCTTTTGCGCGCAGCAGAGCGCGATTGGAAATGGCTGGAAAAAGCCCCAGTGATAAAAGTCCCTCAGGCAAAAAATAAGCGCGTCAGATGGCTCGAACCAAATGAAGCGCAGCGCCTGGTTGATGAATGTCCGGAGCCTTTGAAGTCGACGGTTATTTTTGCGCTGGTTACCGGCCTGCGCAGATCCAACATCGTTAATCTCGAATGGCAGCAAATCGACATGCAGCGAAAAGTCGCATGGATACACCCGGAAGAAAGCAAGTCAGGCAAAGCTATTGGCGTAGCTTTGAATGATACCGCCTGCAAAGTGTTACGTGAACAGATTGGCAACCATCAAAAATGGGTATTTGTTCACACCACGGCGAGCAAGCGTTCTGACGGGTCAGTAACCGCGGCAGTTAGAAAACTGCGTGTCGATTCGAATACGGCATGGCGTTTGGCGCTGAAGCGTGCCGGTATCGAAAACTTCCGTTTCCACGACCTGAGACACACATGGGCAAGCTGGCTGATTCAGGCCGGTGTCCCGTTGTCAGTTCTTCAGGAAATGGGCGGCTGGGAGTCGATCGAGATGGTACGGCGATACGCGCATCTGGCGCCGAATCATTTAACGGAGCACGCGAAGCAGATAGACGCTATTTTTGGAGTTTCTGTCCCAAATCTGTCCCACTCGCAAATTTCGGAGGGAACGACTGACAGCTAAGTGATTGTTTTTGAATGGTACGCCCTACAGGGCTCGAACCTGTGACCTACGGCTTAGAAGGCCGTTGCTCTATCCAACTGAGCTAAGGGCGCATTGCTTGTCCCTTTCGGGAGCGTTGCGGGTTCGGATTATACGGGCAGACCGGGACGAGTCAATGGCTTTCGAACTCTCTGCTTAATGCCTGAACAATTTGCAGATATTCCCGGACCGCCTTGCAACGTTATGTGACGGGTGTTGGCTATTTTTCAGATTTCAGCGCTGCCGCGATAACACGGGCGGAAGCGTGATACGCCACACCTTCGTAAGCAGTCAGTTCCGGTTGCAGCGTTTGCACAATACCTTTTTTGCCGATGACCGCGGGCTGGCCGATATAAACACCCAGTTCTTCGTCCCAGGCCGAAACCGGCCAGACGCTGTGCGCATCGGACAAAATCGCATCCACCAGTCGCGCCGTTGCTGTCGCGATACCAAAACTGGTCCAGCCCTTCCCTTGCAGGATTTCCCAGCCACCGCCGCGCACGGCATCGTTCATTTTTGCCCAGTCGACGTCACGATCGCCCGCCAGTTCCGCCACCGGACGGCCGCCGAGTGTCACGGTGCTCCAGGCGACAAACTGCGATTCGCCGTGTTCCCCCATGACATAGCCGGTCACGCTTTTCGGATCGATGCCAAAGAACTCGCCGACCACGCGTTTCATGCGCGCGGTATCCAGTGACGTGCCGGTGCCAAACACCTGCGTGTCCGGGAAGCCGCTGGTCTGCTGAATAATTTGCGTAATGACATCGCACGGGTTAGTGATGTTCAGGATAACGCCGCCGAAACCGCTGGCAATCACGCGCGGGATAACTTCACGCACGGCGGCGCGGGTCTCCGCGAGTTCTTCCAGACGATCTTCACGCAGTAAGGTTTTCGGGCCGACTGCGATGACTAAAACGTCGGCATCACGCAGTTCGCTGTAATCGTTGGCGATGACCTGCACGCGTGAAGCGGTCAGCGACGCCATATCACGCAACTCCAGCGCCTGACTGGCCGCTTTAGGTCCGTTCTCATCGAGCAAGACAATCACGTCACACAACCCCTGCGTGACCAGAGAGAATGCAACATCAGCGCCCACATGACCGGCACCGATGATCCCCACTTTGCGTGTCATTTGTTTCTTTCCTTATGATTTAAAAAGAGTCATATCTAAAATAGACACTTTTTTCGCCACTGTCTCAGGTTAAATTCTCGCCCGCAATTCTCACCCGTTTAAACAAGTTATTCGCATTCAACGCCTGACAGCGCCCGCCGCTTCTGACAAAATAGGCGCATCCCCCTGCATTTATTAATTGATGGATTTATTCCCTGATGGCAGCAAAGATTATTGACGGTAAAACGATTGCGCAGCAAGTCAGAAGCGAAGTTGCGGCGCGTGTTCAACAACGACTGGCCGAAGGAAAACGTGCGCCGGGTCTGGCTGTGGTGCTGGTAGGTGAAAACCCGGCCTCGCAGATTTATGTCGCCAGCAAGCGCCGTTCGTGTGAAGAGGTCGGGTTCATCTCTCGGTCTTACGATTTGCCTGCAACCACTACCGAAGGCGAATTGCTGGATCTGATTGAAAAGCTCAATAATGACAGCGAAATCGACGGTATTCTGGTGCAGCTTCCTCTGCCCGCCGGTATCGATAACATTAAAGTGCTGGAACGCATTCATCCGGACAAAGACGTCGACGGTTTCCATCCGTATAACGTCGGCCGTCTGTGCCAGCGTGCGCCAACGCTGCGCCCTTGTACGCCGCGTGGCATCGTGACGCTGCTCGAGCGTTACGGTATCGATACCTTCGGTCTGAACGCGGTGGTGATCGGCGCTTCCAACATTGTTGGCCGTCCGATGAGCATGGAATTACTGCTGGCCGGTTGCACCACCACCGTTACGCACCGTTTCACCAAAAATTTGCGACATCATGTTGAGAATGCCGATCTGGTGGTGGTTGCGGTCGGTAAACCAGGCTTTATTCCCGGCGAATGGATTAAACCGGGCGCGATTGTCATTGATGTCGGTATTAACCGCCTGGAAAGTGGTAAAGTTGTCGGCGATGTCGAATATGATGCCGCCGCCGAGCGCGCTTCCTTTATCACACCGGTGCCGGGCGGCGTTGGCCCGATGACGGTCGCGACGCTGATTCAGAATACCTTGCAGGCGTGCGAGGAATATCACGACATCAGCGCCAGTAAGCCTTAAACAATTCGCACTACATAAAAAGTCAGGAACACATGGAAACTTTCTTTCTCGAAAAACACCCGCACGTAGAACTGTGCGATCTTCTCAAATTTATGGGCTGGTGTGACAGCGGCGGTACTGCGAAAGCAGTGATTGCTGAAGGCCAGGTTATGGTCAACGGCAAAGTCGAAACCCGTAAGCGCTGCAAAATCGTTGCTGATATGAACGTTGAGTTCGCCAGCAACAAAGTCGTGGTGAAAGCGTCCGAATAAACTTTCCGGCGACGTAACACTGCAAAAGAAAATGCCCTGCAAGCGAAAGCTCACAGGGCATTTTTTTATTCTCAGTTTGTGCCGGGATTACGGTTGAGTCACCCAAAGTACCGGCCATTCTCCGCCGCTGCTGTACCCGTCGCAGCTGGGTTCAGAAGCAAACGCCGCCAGCCGGAACGCTTTACCATCAAATATCCAGCGCGATGAAACACCACAATCCCCGATACCCCGCCCTTTGTCATAGGTCGAAAGCGTGCCGGTTTTAGGATCGAAATCCGCATTGATCAGCTCAGGTGACTCCTCATCCTCACCCAGTTTAAACGGCATATTCAGCGCCAGATCGTCCATCTTATAAGGCGCCTGCCGGTTCACCAGAAAACCCAGTGCGAAGAGGTTATACGCACCCATATCGCAATTGACGGTCATCAGGGCCTTGTCGCTGCTCAAGGCAAAAATATGCACTTCACGTTCAGAAGGATCCAGGCTGCAATCGTTATTCTCAATCGTGGTCGCCGCGTTTTGCGTGATGGCTGAGATTTCAGATTCGGTTAACGCCTGCGGTTCACTGAAATGCGGCAGAACCGGCGCGGCCGGGATCGGCGGTACGGTATTTACCGGTTTTGTGCCGCGGTTAGCCCACGCCGTTTTAGTACCGACGCGCCCCTGCTGGGCATCGATCGCCAGTAATGCGGCTTTTATGCCTTTCAGGGAAATCACCGGAGGCACCGGTTGTGCCGGATCCGCTTTACCCGCCAGCGAAATTGCGCTGCCTTCGCGAATGGCGGCGATAAAATCATTCACTACCAGACGATTATTTGTGGAAAGATGTTTTTTACTGACATCCCATTCACGGTGATTAAAGCTCAGGGTTTTACCGTTCATTTGCAGGCGTCCGGCAACCGGCGCATCTGCACTTTGTTCATCGCTGTTACGCTGATAATCAATGCTGACGGAGGATTTTCCTTCCGGTCCGGCTTCACGACTGATTTTCATCACCAGTTCCTGGCCGTCCTGTGAATTGCGCGCGACACAGTGGTTAAGGTTGTCACAACTGACCTGCCAGTCGCTATAAATGGCCTGTAAGGGCTCAGCCTGCGTGCTAAAAGCCAGCAGCGTGCCCAGCAGGCATAAAGGGGCGGTTATCCATCTGCACATTATGAGTTTCAGCTCTGTTTGGATTTATCTTTCTGATAATAGCGTAACACCCGGCAAGAGACTGCCAACAATGCTGCATTTTTTATTCGAAATAAGAAAGAGATACCCCGCCCGTTCGGGCTTTTACAGAGGATAATTTTTCGCCGGATATGAAATCACGTAATGGTGACGTAACGAAACATTCAGTACACTGGCAAAGCCAATAACGAAAAATAATGGCGTAAAGGATGACTTTCATTTCTCCGGGAGATTCAGATGAAGTTATGGATTTGGCTGATAGCCGTGTTTTCACTGCCTGCGCTGGCTGAAGAGCCGCCGGTGGTGTACTCCGGCACGCTGGGTAAAACCAGCATTGTGCTCGAACTGGATTTAAATAAACCAGACGAAGTCACTGGCCGGTATTTCTATCAGAAATATCATTTAGATTTACCCCTCAACGGTGCGCAGGATGGTCAGGAACTCAAACTTCAGGAAGGTCTGGACGATTTTGACGATACGCCACGTCCTGAGCTGACCCTGACGAAAGATGAGAATGGCGGCTGGCAAGGCAACTGGACCAATCCGCAAGGAAAAACATTGCCGGTGAAGCTGCAACCGGTGCAAATGCCCTCAGCAGCCACGGACGACGGCTACCTGAGCGCGCTTATTCATACCGATCCTTACGAGTATCTGCGGTTATCTGCGCTGCAACTCAAAGCGGGTAAAAACGAGAATTTCATGGGCTACCAGCTGCAATGGTGGACGGAGCCGCAGTCGAAAATCAACTTCTTTGAAATTGTGTCAGGCTATCCGGAAACGGAAATGCAGGCGATTAACCAGAAATTGCGTACCCGTTTGTGGCAGGAAGTCAGCGGCTGGCATGCCTGTATGCTGGGCGCGAGCCGGTTTGGTCAGGGTGAATATCAGCAGACCGTCACACCGGAATACCTGAGTGATGAAATCGTCAGTGTCAGCGTGTTTACCTCGTATGATTGTGGCGGTGCGCATCCTGATTTCGGCGAATCGCCGGTCAACCTCAATGCCAAAACCGCAGAAACACTGACGCTGGAAGATGTGGTATGGGTTGGCGAAGGCGCGCCTTTCCATTATCTGAATGCGGAAGACCGTACCCTGACGGGCAAAAATGACGTGGATTTTGATACGTTTGCGGATTATCGCGATAAGAAATGGGCGCCGTGGCTGGTGAAGCAGCTGACGGCGGCGTATCCGGAGCAAATGAAAAAGCCGACCGAAGAAAGTGATGATGATTGTGATTACTCGGATACTTCTGTCTGGCAATTCCCGGCGTGGTATTTCACGAAGAAAGGACTGTATTTTGACCCGACGTTCGCCCGCGTTTTACGTTCGTGCGAGGGCCCTGAATGGTCGGTTCTGCCGTGGTCTGCGATGAAAAGTCATGCGGGTAGCGTCGCTATCAGTCAGGAACACTAAAAGACGAAAGGCACCGTCGGGTGCCTTTTTTATTGAAGCTGACCCGTCCTAATTAGCGTTGACACGTTTCCGACTTAAATCCGGAGAACGTGATAATGGCTGAGTTTAAACGCACGCAACGTGACTATCCTTTGTCTTTTAAAATTGCTGTTGTTGAGCAG
>Ga0153921_1000595_pt1 | contig 18213 bp, 12 predicted proteins | sample TSNJ005MetaG_FD_104691 | JGI IMG/M metagenome (GOLD analysis project Ga0153921, IMG submission 104691) | Attine ant fungus gardens microbial communities from New Jersey, USA - TSNJ005 MetaG | ecosystem: Host-associated > Fungi > Mycelium > Unclassified | place: USA: New Jersey, Brendon T. Byrne... | reverse complement strand
TTCGCCGCCGAACTTCTTGGTCAGCACCGTCGTGATCGCTGCCGTCAGCGTGGTCTTGCCGTGGTCAACGTGACCGATCGTGCCCACGTTCACGTGCGGCTTGGTCCGCTCGAATTTACCTTTTGCCATGATTACCTTCGTTCAAAGATTGTTTATCGGTTAGAGCTTGTGGCTTGCGCCGAATGACTCTGGGGTATTACTTACCCTTGGCGTTGATGATCGCGTCGGCGACGTTACGCGGAGCTTCAGCATAGTGCTTGAATTCCATCGTGTACGTTGCACGGCCTTGCGTCAGCGAACGCAGCGAGGTCGAATAGCCGAACATTTCGGACAGCGGCACTTCGGCGCGCACGATCTTGCCGCCGCCAACCATGTCTTCCATGCCCTGGACGATACCGCGACGGCCGGACAAATCGCCCATCACGTTGCCCATGTAGTCTTCCGGCGTTTCGACTTCCACGGCCATCATCGGTTCGAGGATGACCGGGCTTGCCTTGCGCATTGCTTCCTTGAAGGCCATCGAGCCGGCCATGCGGAACGCGTTTTCGTTCGAGTCGACGTCGTGGTACGAACCGAACGTCAGGTGAACCTTCACGTCCACAACCGGGAAGCCAGCCAGCACGCCCGACTTCAGCGTTTCCTGGATACCCTTGTCCACGGCCGGGATGTATTCGCGCGGAATCACGCCGCCCTTGATCTCGTCCAGGAACTCGTAGCCCTTGCCTTGCTCGTTCGGCTCCAGCGTGATGACCGCGTGACCGTACTGGCCGCGACCACCCGACTGCTTGACGAACTTGCCGTCGACATCGGCGGCCGTCGTGCGAATGGTTTCGCGGTACGCAACCTGCGGCTTGCCGACAGTTGCTTCCACGTTGAATTCGCGCTTCATACGGTCGACCAGAATTTCGAGGTGGAGCTCGCCCATGCCCGAAATGATGGTCTGGCCCGATTCTTCGTCCGTTTGAACGCGGAACGACGGGTCTTCCTGCGCGAGACGGTTCAGCGCCAGGCCCATCTTTTCCTGGTCGGCCTTCGTCTTCGGCTCGACTGCCTGCGAAATCACCGGTTCCGGGAAAATCATGCGTTCCAGAACGATCGGGCTTGCCGGGTCGCAGAGCGTGTCGCCGGTCGTCGCTTCCTTCAGGCCGACGGCCGCGGCGATATCGCCTGCGCGCACTTCCTTGATTTCTTCACGCTGATTCGCGTGCATCTGCAGAATACGGCCCAGACGTTCCTTCTTGTCCTTGGTCGCGTTCAGGATGGTGTCGCCCGAATTCACGACGCCCGAGTACACGCGGAAGAAGATCAATTGACCAACGAACGGGTCGGTCATGATCTTGAACGCCAGCGCCGAGAACTTCTCGTCGTCGGCTGCGCGACGCTCGCCCCGCTCGCCGCTTTCCAGCTCGCCCGTGACCGGGGGAATGTCGATCGGCGACGGCAGGAAGTCGATGACCGCGTCGAGCATGCGCTGCACGCCCTTGTTCTTGAACGCGGTGCCGCACAGCATCGGCTGGATTTCGCACGCGATGGTCCGGTCGCGGATCGCCTTGACGATTTCCGCTTCGCTCAGCTCTTCGCCGCCGAGGTACTTTTCCATCAGCTCTTCGCTGGCTTCAGCAGCCGACTCGATCATCTTCTCGCGCCACTCGTTGCACGAGTCGACGAGTTCAGCCGGGATGTCGACGTAGTCGAACTTCGTGCCTTGCGACGCTTCGTCCCAAATGATCGCTTTCATCTTCAGCAGATCGACGACGCCCTTGAAGTTCTCTTCCGAGCCGATCGGCACCACGACGGGAACCGGGTTCGCCTTCAGGCGGGTCTTCAGCTGGTCGTAGACCTTGAAGAAGTTCGCGCCGGTACGGTCCATCTTGTTGACGAACGCGAGACGGGGAACCTTGTACTTGTTCGCCTGACGCCACACGGTTTCCGACTGCGGCTGCACGCCGCCCACTGCGCAGTAGACCATGCACGCGCCGTCGAGGACGCGCATCGAGCGCTCCACTTCGATCGTGAAGTCGACGTGCCCCGGGGTGTCGATGATGTTGATGCGGTGCTCGGGATAGTTGCCGCCCATGCCCTTCCAGAAGGCCGTGGTAGCAGCCGACGTGATGGTGATGCCGCGCTCCTGCTCCTGCTCCATCCAGTCCATCGTTGCTGCGCCGTCGTGAACTTCGCCGATCTTGTGGTTCACGCCCGTGTAGAACAGGATGCGCTCGGTCGTCGTCGTCTTGCCGGCGTCGATGTGAGCGCTAATACCGATGTTGCGGTAGCGCTCGATAGGTGTCTTGCGAGCCACTTTGGATCCTTTATTCGGTCGACGCGCCGGATCATTGCTTATGAACCGGCAGCGCCCTAACACAAACGGGCGAGGCGCCTGAAACAGCGCACCCGCCCTGATTTTTCCGTTTGCTCTACGAGCGGGAGCTTAGAAACGGAAATGCGAGAATGCCTTGTTGGCCTCGGCCATGCGGTGAACTTCGTCGCGCTTCTTCATCGCGCCGCCGCGGCCTTCAGCCGCTTCGGAGAGCTCACCTGCCAGGCGCAGGGCCATCGACTTTTCGCTGCGCTTCTTCGCGGCTTCACGCAACCAACGCATCGCCAATGCCATACGACGCGAGGGACGCACTTCGACCGGAACTTGATAGTTCGCACCACCAACGCGGCGGCTCTTCACTTCGACCACCGGCTTCACGTTGTTGAGCGCGACCGTGAACACTTCCAGCGGGTCCTTGCCACCCTTGGTCTGGATCTGCTCAAAAGCGCCGTACACGATACGCTCGGCAACCGACTTCTTGCCGGAGAGCATCAGCACGTTCATGAACTTGGCTACATCTACGTTGCCGAACTTCGGATCCGGCAACACTTCCCGCTTGGGGACTTCGCGACGACGCGGCATGATTCTTCCTTTACTTTTTTCAGTTGGAGCGTTGTTCGCTCCGCGGCCACCAACTAACCCGATCCATCTCTCGACTAAACCAGCTTGGCCGGGTGACCACTTACTCGATAGCACCGGCACTTCCGGCACCACCGCCTTTACCGCCTTGCGGCGACCTCATACGACTGCAGCAGCTAGCTATTACTTGCCAGCCTTGGCACGCTTCGCACCGTACTTCGAGCGAGCTTGCTTACGATCCTTGACGCCCTGGGTATCCAGCGAGCCGCGAACCATGTGGTAACGCACACCCGGCAAGTCCTTCACACGGCCGCCGCGAATCAGCACGACCGAGTGTTCCTGCAGGTTGTGGCCTTCACCGCCGATGTACGAAATGACTTCGAAGCCATTCGTGAGGCGAACCTTTGCAACTTTACGAAGTGCCGAGTTCGGCTTCTTCGGCGTCGTCGTGTACACGCGGGTGCACACGCCGCGACGCTGCGGGCAGTCCTGCAGGGCCGGCGACTTGCTCTTCGTCGTTTCCGACGTGCGGCCTTTGCGAACCAGTTGATTGATGGTTGGCATTGTCTAATCCTAAAAATGAACAAAATCGGCGCGATTCCGAACGGGCAAAGCGTGAAGAACCGCGCGTCTGACCTTTCTCGTGGATGGATTCGCCCGGACCGACCGGCTTTAGGCCGCGTCCGAAATTCCCCCAAGAACGAGAACCTAGCATGATATTCTGAAAATCCCAATCCGGTCAACACGTTGCGTGAATTAATACGCGACGCACGGCGAGAACATCAATCCGCGCCGACCACATCGAGCAGTTCGTCGCCGAAACGCTCCAGTTTTCGCACGCCGATGCCCGGGATATGCCGCAGATCGTCGATGGTGTCGGGATCGCTGCGGGCGATTTCGGCGAGCGTCGCGTCGTGGAAGATGACGTAGGCCGGCACGCCGTCGCTCTTCGCGGTTTCCGAGCGCCAGGTCCGCAAGCGTTCCCAGCGCGCCTTCTCGCGCGCGGACATGCCCGCCGTCGGATCGGCGCGCTCGCCGGTGCGCCCCGACGATTGCCGGTTGCGCACGGGCTTCACGTACTTGCGCAGCGTGACGCGTTCCTCGCCCTTGAGCACCGGCTTGCTCGCGTCGGTGAGAACGAGCGCGCCGAAGCCGTCGTGATCGACGGCGAGATAGCCGAACGCGACGAGCTGCCGGAACACCGCGCGCCATTCCTGCTCGGACAGCGCCGCCCCGACGCCGAAAGTCGAGATCTTCTCGTGGCCGCGTTGCAGCACTTTCTCGCTACGCGTCCCGCGCAGGATGTCGATCAAATGCCCCGCGCCGAAATGGAAGCCGCTCGCCTTGTGTGCGCGATACACGCACGACAGCGCCATCTGCGCTTCGCGCGTGGCATCGAAGGATGCGGGCGGCTCCAGACATGTGTCGCAGTTTCCGCATGGCGTGCTCGTCTCGCCGAAGTACGCGAGCAGGCGCACGCGCCGGCACGTCGCTGCTTCGCAGAGGCCCAAAAGCGCATCGAGCTTGCCGCCCTGGACACGCTTGTGGGCGTCGTCGGCATCGGACTCGTCAATCATCTTGCGCTGCTGCACGACGTCGCCCAGACCGTAGGCCATCCATGCATTCGCGGGCATCCCGTCGCGGCCCGCCCGGCCGGTTTCCTGATAGTAGCCCTCGACGCTCTTCGGCAAGTCCAGATGCGCGACGAAGCGCACGTCCGGTTTGTCGATGCCCATGCCGAACGCAATCGTCGCGCACATGACGATGCCTTCCTCGCGCTGAAACATCTCCTGATGCTTCTGCCGCGTTTCGAACTCCATGCCCGCGTGATACGGCAGCGCGCGGAGGCCCTGCCCTTTGAGCCATTCGGCGGTCTCTTCCACCTTCCGGCGCGAGAGGCAATAGACCACGCCCGCGTCGGTCGTGCCGTCGCTGTTCGTGTGCTCCGCGCGAATGAAATCGAGCAGCTGCGAGCGCGCGTTGTCCTTCTCGACGATCCGATAACGAATATTCGGCCGATCGAAGCTGGACACGAAAATGCGTGCATCGTCGAGCGCCAGCCGATGCACGATTTCGTCGCGCGTGATCGCGTCGGCGGTCGCCGTCAGCGCGATGCGCGGGACGTTCGGAAACCGCTCATGCAGCACGGAGAGCTGAATGTACTCGGGCCGGAAATCGTGGCCCCATTGCGAGACGCAGTGCGCCTCGTCGATGGCGAACAGGCCGACCGGCGAACTATCGAGCAGATCGAGGAACCGCGGAGTCATCAGGCGCTCGGGCGCCACGTAGAGCAAGTCGATCGCCCCGTTGCGCAGCGCGCGCTCGGTGGCGGCGGCTTCAGCGCCCGATAGCGTCGAATTGAGATATGCGGCGCGCACGCCGACTTCGGTGAGCGCCGCGACCTGATCCTGCATCAGCGCGATCAGCGGCGACACGACGATTCCCGCGCCGAGACCCGCTTCCTTCCGCACCAGCGACGGAATCTGATAGCACAACGATTTGCCGCCGCCCGTCGGCATCAGCACGAGCGAATCGCCGCCGTTGGCAACGTGCTCGACGATCTCCGCCTGCTGTCCGCGAAACGCCGGATAGCCGAAAACTTCATTGAGGATCTGGAGCGAACGGGTCATAGCGGAGGCGCGAACTGCGGCAAGGGGGAATATCGGATTTTATCAACGCACGCTCGAATGCCACGCGGTCATCGTGACGTTGGCTGTTCGGACGAGGTGCGTTACGAAAACGCGAGGTGAAAAAAAAACCGCCCGGCGCGTACCGGGCGGTTTGAGGGTGCTACGAGAAACGCGGCTCGCTTACTCGTTGGTATGCGGCTGCTGCTCCGCTGCCGGGGTTTCCGGCGTACCGAAATCGAATGCCTCTTCGGCAGCGATCTGGTCGAAGCGTTCGCGATCCGCCGACTCCTTCGTCTTGCGCGCCTTGTGGAACGCGAGACCCGTACCGGCCGGAATCAGACGGCCGACGATCACGTTTTCCTTCAGGCCACGCAGATCGTCGCGCTTGCCCATGATCGCAGCTTCGGTCAGCACGCGAGTGGTTTCCTGGAACGACGCCGCCGAGATGAACGAATCCGTCGACAGCGACGCCTTCGTAATACCCAGCAGCACGTTCTCGTAGGTCGCCGGACGCTTGTCTTCCGCGATCATGCGGTCGTTCTCGTCGAGCATGTCCGATCGCTCGACTTGTTCGCCCGGAATGAAGCGCGTATCGCCGTTGTCGGTGATCTGAACACGGCGCAGCATCTGACGCACGATCACTTCGATGTGCTTGTCGTTGATCTTCACGCCCTGCAGACGGTACACGTCCTGCACTTCGTCCACGATGTAGCGCGACAGCGCCTCGATACCCTGCAGACGCAGGATGTCGTGCGGATCAGCCGGACCGTCGACGATCATTTCGCCCTTGTTGACGACCTGACCATCGTGCACCAGCACCTGCTTTTCCTTCGCGATCAGGAACTCGTGCTGATTGCCCTCGAGGTCCGTGATGACGAGACGCTGCTTGCCCTTCGTGTCCTTACCGAACGACGTCGTGCCCGTGACTTCCGCCAGAATGCCGGCGTCCTTCGGCGAGCGCGCTTCGAACAGTTCGGCCACACGCGGCAGACCACCGGTAATGTCACGCGTCTTCTGCGCTTCAACCGGGATACGCGCCAGCACTTCACCGACCTGCACTTGCTGACCATCCTTCACGGTGATCAGTGCGCCGACCTGGAAGCCGATCTGCACCGAATGCTCGGTGTTCGGGATCTTCACTTCCTCGCCGTTCGCGTCGAGCAGCTTGACCTGCGGACGCACACTCTTGCCAGCCTGCGAGCCGCGGCGCTTCGCATCGATCACGACGAGGGTCGAAAGACCGGTCACGTCGTCGATCTGCTTGGCAACCGTCACGCCCTCTTCGACGTTCTCGAACTTCACCGTACCGCCCCACTCGGTGATGATCGGACGCGTCAGCGGATCCCACTGCGCGAGTTGCGCGCCGGCCTTGATCTGCGCGCCGTCGAGTTGCAGCAGCGTCGCGCCGTACGGCACTTTGTGACGCTCACGCTCGCGACCGAAGTCGTCCGCGATGATCGCCTCGCCCGAACGCGAGATGACGACCTGCTCGCCCTTCGCGTTGGTGACGTAGCGCATCGTGGCCGTGAAACGCACCGTACCGTTCGACTTCGCTTCGACCGTCGATGCAACCGCCGCACGGGACGCCGCACCACCGATGTGGAACGTACGCATCGTGAGCTGCGTGCCCGGTTCGCCGATCGACTGCGCCGCGATCACGCCGACCGCTTCGCCGACGTTCACGCGCGAACCACGACCCAGGTCGCGGCCGTAGCACGATGCGCACAGGCCGTAACGCGTTTCGCAGGTCAGCGGCGTACGCACGCGCACTTCGTCGATGCCGAGGCGCTCGATCTCTTCCACCGCGTCTTCGTCGAGCAGTTCGCCCGACGCGTACATCGTTTCTTGCGTTTCCGGATTGACGACGTCCGCCACCGCGACGCGACCGAGAATACGGTCACGCAGCGCTTCGACGACTTCACCGCCTTCGACCAGCGCCTTCATCGCCACGCCGTTCGACGTGCCGCAATCTTCTTCGACCACGACCAGATCCTGCGTCACGTCGACGAGACGACGCGTCAGGTAACCCGAGTTCGCCGTCTTCAACGCCGTATCCGCCAGACCCTTACGTGCACCGTGCGTCGAGATGAAGTACTGCAGCACGTTCAGGCCTTCGCGGAAGTTCGCGGTAATCGGCGTTTCGATGATCGAGCCGTCCGGCTTCGCCATCAGGCCGCGCATACCGGCGAGCTGACGAATCTGCACGGCGGAACCACGGGCGCCCGAGTCGGCCATCATGTAGATGGAGTTGAACGACTCCTGCTTCGTTTCCTTGCCTTCGCGATCCACCACAGGCTCGGTTGCGAGCTGCTCCATCATCGCCTTGCCGACCGCTTCCGACGTCGCCGACCAGATGTCGACCACGTTGTTGTAGCGCTCTTGCGCGGTGACGAGACCGGACATGTACTGACGGTCGTACTCCTTCACCTTCTTCGCGGCGTCGCCGACGATCGTCTCTTTCTGCGGCGGAACGAGCATGTCGTCCACGCAGATCGAGATGCCGGCGCGCGTTGCAAGACGGAAACCCATCTGCATGAGCTGGTCGGCGAAGATCACCGTCTCGCGCAGACCGCACTTGCGGAACGCCGTGTTGATCAGGCGCGAGATTTCCTTCTTCTTCAGCGGCTTGTTCAGCACCGAGAACGGCAGGCCCGGCGGCAGAATCTCCGACAGGATCGAACGGCCGACGGTCGTCGCGTACAGCGTGATCTTCGGCACGAACTTCGGCGCGCCTTCGCTCTGATCTTCGTTCGCCACCATTTCGGTGATGCGGACGTTGACGCGCGAAGCCAGCTCGACTTCCTTGTTCTCGTACGCGCGAATCACTTCGGACACGCCCGTGAACGTCAGGCCTTCGCCCTTGCCGTTCACCGCTTCACGCGATGCGTAATACAGGCCGAGCACGATATCCTGCGACGGCACGATCGACGGATCGCCGTTGGCCGGGAACAGGACGTTGTTCGACGCCAGCATCAGCGTGCGCGCTTCCATCTGCGCTTCGAGCGACAGCGGCACGTGCACGGCCATCTGGTCACCGTCGAAGTCGGCGTTGAACGCCGCGCAAACGAGCGGGTGCAGCTGGATTGCCTTACCTTCGATCAGCACCGGCTCGAAAGCCTGAATGCCGAGACGGTGCAGCGTCGGTGCGCGGTTCAGCATGACCGGATGCTCGCGGATCACCTCTTCGAGGATGTCCCACACCACCGGCGTCTGGTTCTCGACTTCCTTCTTCGCGGCCTTGATGGTCGTCGCGACGCCCATCACTTCCAGCTTGTTGAAGATGAAAGGCTTGAACAGTTCGAGCGCCATCAGCTTCGGCAGACCGCACTGATGCAGCTTCAGCGTCGGGCCCACGACGATGACCGAACGGCCCGAGTAGTCGACGCGCTTACCGAGCAAGTTCTGACGGAAACGACCGCCCTTGCCCTTGATCATGTCGGCGAGCGACTTCAACGGACGCTTGTTCGCACCCGTCATGGCCTTGCCGCGACGACCGTTGTCGAGCAGCGAATCGACGGCTTCCTGCAGCATCCGCTTTTCGTTGCGAACGATGATTTCAGGCGCCTTCAGTTCGAGCAGACGCTTCAACCGGTTGTTACGGTTGATCACGCGGCGATACAGGTCGTTCAGGTCCGACGTCGCGAAACGGCCGCCGTCGAGCGGCACGAGCGGACGCAGTTCCGGCGGCAGCACCGGCAGCACTTCGAGCACCATCCAGTCAGGCTTGATGCCCGAACGCTGGAAGGCCTCGAGCACCTTCAGGCGCTTCGCGTACTTTTTGATCTTCGCTTCGGAGCCGGTGTTCTTCAGTTCCGTGCGCAGCGTTTCGACCTGTTCGTCGATGTTGATCGCGCGCAGCAGCTCGCGCACGCCTTCCGCGCCCATCTCGGCACGGAACTCGTCACCGTACTCTTCGACCTTGTTGTAGTAATCCTCTTCGGTCATGATCTGCCGCGCTTTCAGCGGCGTCATGCCCGGATCGATGACTACGTATGCTTCGAAGTACAGCACGCGCTCGATGTCGCGCAGCGTCATGTCGAGGACCATGCCCAGACGCGACGGCAGCGACTTCAGGAACCAGATGTGCGCGACCGGCGAGGCCAGCTCGATGTGGCCCATCCGCTCACGGCGCACCTTCGCCAGCGTCACTTCGACGCCGCACTTTTCACAGATCACGCCACGGTGCTTCAGGCGCTTGTACTTGCCGCACAGGCACTCGTAGTCCTTGATCGGCCCGAAAATCTTGGCGCAAAACAGACCATCCCGCTCCGGCTTGAACGTGCGGTAGTTGATGGTCTCCGGCTTTTTCACTTCGCCGAACGACCACGAACGGATCTTGTCGGGCGACGCGAGGCCGATCTTGATCGCATCAAAGACTTCTTCTTGTTGGACTTGCTTGAATAGATCGAGCAGAGCTTTCATTGCTTTCTCTCCGTAGTCCGATTAGTTGCGGTCGAGATCGATATCGATACCGAGCGAGCGGATTTCCTTCACCAACACGTTGAAGGATTCCGGCATGCCCGCGTCGATCACGTGATCGCCCTTGACCAGGTTCTCATAAACCTTGGTCCGGCCCGTCACGTCGTCCGACTTGACCGTCAGCATTTCCTGCAGCACATACGATGCGCCATACGCCTCGAGCGCCCACACTTCCATTTCACCGAAGCGCTGACCACCGAACTGCGCCTTACCACCCAGCGGCTGCTGCGTAACGAGCGAGTACGGACCGGTCGAACGCGCGTGCATCTTGTCGTCGACCAAGTGGTGCAGCTTCAGGTAGTGCATGTAGCCGACCGTGACCTTACGCTCGAACGGCTCACCCGTGCGGCCGTCGTGCAGCGTGACCTGGTTCTTCGACGAGTTCATGCCCAGGTTCTGAGCGATGTCGTCCGGGAACGCCAGATCCAGCGCGCGCTCCATTTCGCCTTCCGTGGCGCCGTCGAACACCGGCGTTGCGAACGGCACGCCTTCACGCAGATTCTTCGCGAGTTCGAGGATTTCGTCGTCGGAGAAGCTTTCCAGCTCTTCCTTGCGGCCCGACTCGTTATAGATCTGCGTCAGGAACACACGCATTTCTTCGATCTTCGCCTGACGCTGCATCATCTCGCCGATGCGCCAGCCGAGACCCTTCGCGGCCCAGCCCAGATGCACTTCGAGAATCTGACCCACGTTCATCCGCGACGGAACACCGAGCGGGTTGAGCACGACGTCAGCCGGACGGCCATCGGCCATGTACGGCATGTCTTCGATCGGCACGATCTTCGACACGACACCCTTGTTACCGTGACGGCCCGCCATCTTGTCGCCAGGCTGCAGGCGACGCTTGACCGCGAGATACACCTTGACCATCTTCAGCACGCCCGGCGGCAGTTCGTCGCCTTGCGTGAGCTTCTTGCGCTTCTCTTCGAACGCGAGGTCGAACTGGTGACGCTTCTGCTCGATCGAGTCCTTGATCGCTTCCAGCTGCGCTGCTGCTTCTTCGTCCGCGAGGCGGATGTCGAACCAGTGGTAGTGGTCGAGGTCTTCGAGGTATGCCAGGTCGATCTTCGTGCCCTTCGCGAGCTTCTTCGGACCGCCGTTCGCGACCTTGCCGTTCAGCATGCGCGCGAGACGCTGGAACGCATCGCCTTCGACGATACGCAGCTGGTCGTTCAAGTCGAGGCGATAGCGCTTCAGTTCGTCGTCGATGATCTGTTGTGCGCGCTTGTCGCGCGTGATGCCTTCGCGCGTGAACACTTGCACGTCGATGACCGTGCCGCTCATGCCCGACGGCACGCGCAGCGACGTGTCCTTCACGTCGGACGCCTTCTCGCCGAAGATCGCGCGCAGCAGCTTTTCTTCCGGCGTCAGCTGGGTTTCGCCCTTCGGCGTGACCTTGCCGACCAGCACGTCGCCCGCTTCGACTTCCGCGCCGATGTACACGATGCCCGACTCGTCGAGACGGCCAAGCTGCACTTCCGCGAGGTTCGAAATGTCGCGCGTGATTTCTTCCGGTCCGAGCTTGGTGTCGCGGGCGACGACGTTCAGTTCTTCGATGTGGATCGACGTGTAACGGTCGTCGGCCACGACTTTTTCCGAGATCAGGATCGAGTCTTCGAAGTTGTAGCCGTTCCACGGCATGAACGCGACCAGCATGTTCTGGCCGAGCGCGAGCTCGCCCAGATCCGTCGAGGCGCCGTCAGCCAGCACGTCGCCGCGCGCAACCTTGTCGCCCATCTTCACGATCGGACGCTGGTTGATGTTCGTGTTCTGGTTCGAACGCGTGTACTTGATCAGGTTGTAGATGTCCACGCCGACATCGCCGGCCACGGCTTCGTCGTCGTTCACGCGAATCACGATACGGCCCGCGTCGACATAATCCACGACGCCGCCGCGCATTGCCTGAACCGTAGTACCCGAGTCGACCGCCACCGTACGCTCGATGCCCGTACCGACGACCGGCTTTTCCGGACGCAGACACGGCACGGCCTGACGCTGCATGTTCGAGCCCATCAACGCGCGGTTCGCGTCGTCGTGCTCGAGGAACGGAATCAGCGATGCAGCCACCGACACGATCTGCGACGGCGCCACGTCCATGTACTGGATGCGATCCGGCGTGACCATCATCGTTTCGCCGGCTTCACGCGACGACACGAGTTCGTCGGTCAGCGTGCCGTCTTCGCCCACTGCCGCGTTCGCCTGAGCGATCACGTAACGACCTTCTTCGATCGCCGACAGATAGTCGATCTGATCCGTCACCTTGCTATCCACGACCTTGCGATACGGCGTTTCGAGGAAGCCATATTCGTTCAGGTGCGCGTACAGAGCGAGCGAGTTGATCAGGCCGATGTTCGGACCTTCCGGCGTTTCGATCGGGCACACGCGGCCATAGTGCGTCGGGTGCACGTCGCGGACTTCGAAGCCGGCGCGCTCGCGCGTCAGACCGCCCGGCCCGAGTGCGGAAACGCGGCGCTTGTGCGTGATTTCCGACAGCGGATTGGTCTGGTCCATGAACTGCGAGAGCTGCGACGAACCGAAGAACTCGCGAATCGCCGACGAAATCGGCTTCGAGTTGATCAGATCGTGCGGCATCAGGTTTTCGCTTTCGGCCTGGCCGAGGCGTTCCTTGACCGCGCGCTCCACACGCACGAGACCCGCGCGGAACTGGTTTTCCGCCAGTTCGCCCACGCAACGCACGCGACGGTTGCCCAAGTGGTCGATGTCGTCCACTTCCCCCTTGCCGTTGCGCAGCTCGACGAGGATCTTGATGGTCGCGAGGATGTCGTCGTCCTGCAGCGTCATCGGCCCGATGATTTCATCGCGGCCAACGCGGCGGTTGAACTTCATGCGGCCGACCTTCGACAGGTCGTACGCGTCTTCGCTATAGAACAGACGGTTGAACAGCGCCTCGACCGCTTCTTCGGTCGGCGGCTCGCCCGGACGCATCATGCGATAGATCGCGATGCGCGCGGCCATCTTGTCTGCGGTTTCGTCGATACGCAGCGTCGACGAGATGTACGGGCCCTGGTCCAGATCGTTCGTGTAGAGCGTCTGGATGTCCTTGACCTTGGCTTCGCGCAGCTTTTCGAGGACGGATTCCGTGATTTCCTCGTTGGCGTTCGCGATGACTTCGCCGGTGTCGGGATCGATCACGTTCTTCGCCAGCACGCGGCCGAGCAAATACTCCTCGGGCACCGAGATGAACTTCGTCTTGGCGTTTTCGAGGTCGCGAATGTGCTTCGCGTTGATCCGCTTGTCCTTCGTGACGATGACGTTGCCTTCGCGATCCTGAATGTCGAAGCGCGCGACTTCACCACGCAGACGCTCCGGCACGAACTCCATCTGCGCGCCTTCGTTCATCAGCGCGAAGTTGTCGAACACGAAGAAGTTCGCGAGGATCTGTTCCGGCGAAAGACCGATGGCCTTCAGCAGGATCGTGACCGGCATCTTGCGACGACGGTCGACGCGGAAGTACAGCACGTCCTTCGGGTCGAATTCGAAGTCGAGCCACGAACCGCGGTAAGGGATGATCCGAGCCGAGAACAGCAGCTTGCCGGAGCTATGCGTCTTGCCTTTGTCGTGCTCGAAGAACACGCCAGGCGAACGGTGGAGCTGCGACACGATCACGCGCTCAGTACCGTTGATGACGAACGAGCCGGTCGGCGTCATGAGCGGAATTTCGCCCATGTACACTTCCTGCTCCTTCACTTCCTTGACGACGGGCTTGCTCGGCGACTCTTTGTCGAGCAGAACGAGACGGACCTTCGCGCGCAGGGCGGAACAGTAAGTCAGGCCGCGCTGCTGGCATTCCTTGATGTTGAATGCGGGCGGCGACAGCATGTAGCTGACGAACTCGAGACGCGCAAAACCGTTGTGCGAAACGATCGGGAAAACAGACGTAAACGCGGCCTGCAAGCCTTCCGCTTTGCGCTGCGAGGAAGACGTATCCGCTTGCAGAAACGTCTGGAATGATTCAAGCTGGGTCGCCAGCAAAAAGGGAACTTGGTGAACGATGGGGCGCTTCGCGAAACTCTTGCGAATACGCTTCTTCTCGGTGAAGGAATATTGCATACGATCTCCGAATCACGGCGGGCGTTACCGAGGCGGGATACCTCGACGACACGGCCCGGTGTTCACCGACTGAGACCCGCGCCGCTGTCCGGGGAGGACGCGCGAGTCTAGAAGCTTGGTGGTTGGCCGCTACCAACCGCTGGCTGACGGCAGCGGATGCCTGTGTTTCCCGCTACCCGACCAAACTTGCCTTCTGCAGTCGCTTCAGAAGACAAAGAGAACTGCCGGAAAAACCTGCCGATCCGACCGTTTTCTTTGGCTTCTGCAGGGACGTTTATGCTTGCCCGCAAGCATAAAAACTCAGTCCCCACAAAGCACAAAAAGGCCGGCGGTGGAAAACCGCCAGCCTTCGCACAGCGCAATGAAACTTACTTGATTTCAGCCTTCGCGCCTGCGTCTTCCAGCTTCTTCTTCGCTTCTTCAGCTGCAGCCTTCGGCACCGCTTCCTTGATGGGCTTCGGTGCGCCGTCGACCAGGTCCTTCGCTTCCTTCAGGCCGAGACCCGTCAGTTCGCGAACAGCCTTAATGACGGAAACCTTGTTCGCGCCAGCTTCGAGCAGGTTCACGGTGAACTCGGTTTGCTCTTCAGCAGCAGCGGCAGCACCACCACCAGCCGGGCCAGCGACAGCAACAGCAGCTGCCGACACGCCAAACTTTTCTTCGAACGCCTTGACCAGCTCGTTCAGTTCCAGAACCGACATCGCGCCAACGGCTTCCAGGATGTCTTCTTTTGCGATTGCCATTTGAAATACTCCTAAATTGAATTCGGATCGAGCTAGCGATCTAGCTAATACCTAACTGAGCGACGAGCGCCCAAGCGGCTGCGTTATGCAGCTTCGCCTTGCTTCTCAGCAAGCGCGGCCAAAGCGCGCGCAAAGCCGGAAACAGGCGCTTGCATGACGAACAACAGCTTGGAGAGCAGCTCTTCACGGCTCGGGATGCTGGCCAGCGCTTGCACGCCTGCCTGGTCCATCACCTTGCCTTCGTAGGAACCAGCCTTGATGATCAACTTGTCATTGCTCTTGCCGAAGTCGTTGACGACCTTGGCAGCGGCAATGGCATCTTCCGAGATGCCGTAGATCAGAGGACCGGTCATCTGCTCAGCCAGCGAAGCGAACGGGGTACCTTCGACAGCGCGACGCGCCAGCGTGTTTTTCAACACGCGCAGATACACCTGTTGCTCACGCGCTTTCGCGCGCAGCTTGGTCAGATCGCCAACCGTGATCCCACGATACTCAGCGAGCACCATCGTCTGAGCCTTCGCGACTTGCGCGGCGACTTCAGCGACGACTGCCTGCTTATCTTCTTTGTTCAGTGGCACGGTTAAACCTCCAGATTCGATGCACTCGGGTGTCCAACCCTCATGCACCACGTTCAACAACGGCGTCCGACTGTTAGGAGTATTTCGATCGATTAGTGTCCGTCTAACGACGCACGACAAACGATTTCAACCACTGCAAAACTGTTTCGGGTTCGCCATCTGCGTTGGCTTGAATTAAGGCGCTGCTCGACTTCTGCACCACCACCAACGGTCTTTGACAACCGGTTGCGCAACGCTATTGCCGCTACACAACCGCCCAAAGCCCTGTTAGACGCGGCCTCACGACCGCGCCGGAATTCTTTTACTGCGCCAGCGTGGATTGATCCACGCGAACGCCGACACCCATCGTGCTCGACAGTGCAACTTTGCGCAGGTACACGCCCTTGCTGGTCGCCGGCTTGGCCTTTTGCAGCGCATCGATCAGCGCAGCCAGGTTTTGACGCAGCGAAGCTGGTTCGAACGATGCGCGACCGATCGTGCCGTGGATGATACCGGCCTTGTCGACGCGGAATTGCACCTGACCTGCCTTGGCGTTACGAACTGCCTGAGCGACGTCCGGCGTAACCGTGCCAACCTTCGGGTTCGGCATCAGGCCACGCGGACCGAGGATCTGGCCCAGCGTACCGACTACGCGCATCGTGTCCGGCGAAGCGATCACGACGTCGAAGTCCAGGTTACCGGCCTTCACTTGCTCAGCGAGGTCTTCCATGCCGACGACTTCCGCACCGGCGGCGCGAGCCTGCTCAGCCTTTTCGCCTTGCGCGAAAACTGCAACACGCACCGACTTACCGGTACCGGCCGGCAGAACGACCGAGCCACGAACGACCTGGTCCGACTTCTTCGCATCGATGCCGAGTTGCACAGCAACGTCGATCGACTCGTCGAACTTGGCGCTCGCGCATTCCTTCACGAGAGCCAGTGCGTCGTCGATCGCGTACAGCTTCTGACGATCAACCTTGTTCGCGAATGCCTGAAGGCGCTTCGAAAGCTTAGCCATTTACACGCCCTCCACAGTGATACCCATCGAACGCGCGCTACCAGCGATGGTGCGCACAGCGGCGTCCAGATCAGCTGCCGTAAGATCCGGCATCTTGGTCTTCGCGATTTCTTCCGCTTGAGCGCGGGTAATGTTGCCGACCTTGTCGGTGTGCGGCTTGGGCGAACCCTTCTGCACAGCGGCTGCCTTCTTGATCAGAACGGTAGCCGGCGGCGTCTTCATGATGAACGTGAAGCTCTTGTCCGCGAATGCCGTAATGACGACCGGCACCGGCAGACCCGGCTCCATGCCCTGGGTCTGCGCGTTGAACGCCTTGCAGAACTCCATGATGTTCAGGCCACGCTGGCCCAGTGCCGGACCGACCGGCGGCGACGGGTTGGCTTTACCTGCAGGAATCTGCAGCTTGATAAAGCCGATGATTTTCTTTGCCATGTTGAAAACCTCTGCTGAACGCGTGAGCGTTCGGTGAGTGATAGCGCGCGTTCGACGTTGCCGCCTACTGACGCTCCTCAACGGTCATGACGCGGACCGTAAGCGCGAATCGCGCGACAGCCACGAGGCTACGCGCGATGTATTCGAATCAAGTCTTTTCGACCTGGCCGAACTCGAGTTCGACCGGTGTCGATCGGCCGAAGATCGTGACGGAAACACGAACCTTGGACTTCTCGTAGTTCACTTCCTCGACGTTGCCGTTGAAGTCGGTGAAAGGACCTTCCTTCACGCGGACCATCTCGCCCACCTCGAAAAGCGTCTTCGGCCGCGGCTTCTCGACACCTTCCTGCATCTGCGACATGATCTTCTCGACTTCACGCGGTGAGATCGGGCTTGGCCGATTGCGCGTGCCGCCGATAAATCCGGTGACCTTGGCCGTGTTCTTGACCAGATGCCACGTTTCGTCCGTCATTTCCATCTCAACCAGGACGTATCCTGGGAAGAAACGACGTTCCGTAACCGACTTATGACCACCCTTTACTTCAACCACTTCTTCGGTCGGGACGAGAATTTGACCAAACTGGTCTTGCATCCCGGCCCGCTCGATGCGCTCCTGAAGCGCACGTTGCACGCTCTTCTCCATGCCGGAGTAGGCGTGCACCACATACCAACGCTTTCCACTCGGGGATGTCGGAGTATCGCTCATATCATTTCCAACCCAGAATCGCCGAGAAAATCACCCATTCGATCGACTTATCGCTAAGCCAAAGCAGAATGGCCATGACGAGGACAAATGCAAACACCACAAGAGTGGTCTGCGTTGCCTCTTTCCGTGTCGGCCAGACAACCTTGCGAACTTCCTTGTAGGAGTCTTTGGCGAACGCGATAAAGCTTTTACCAGGCGCAGAAACCAGACCGACAGCGACACCGGCGATCAGACCGACGGCAAGCGCCGCACCGCGCACATACCACTCTTGGCGGTCGAGCAGAAAAAAACCCACGAACCCGGCCAAGACCAACAATACACCAGCCGACAACATCAGCTTGTCGCCGGAAGTATTAACAGTTTCGACGGAAGGATTCGCCATAACACCTTAAACAGCGCCACATGGCGCGAGAATTTGGCAGGGGCAGAGGGAATCGAACCCCCAACCTTCGGTTTTGGAGACCGACGCTCTGCCAGTTGAGCTATACCCCTAAACCATTTGGGGCCGACGGTTTCGCCGACCCCGAAAACTACAGACTACCGAGAGATTTCTGGCTCTTACTCGATAATCTTAGCAACGACACCTGCGCCGACGGTACGGCCGCCTTCACGGATAGCGAAGCGCAGACCTTCTTCCATGGCGATCGGGGCGATCAGCTTGACCGTGATCGACACGTTGTC
>Ga0153921_1000594_pt1 | contig 18244 bp, 18 predicted proteins | sample TSNJ005MetaG_FD_104691 | JGI IMG/M metagenome (GOLD analysis project Ga0153921, IMG submission 104691) | Attine ant fungus gardens microbial communities from New Jersey, USA - TSNJ005 MetaG | ecosystem: Host-associated > Fungi > Mycelium > Unclassified | place: USA: New Jersey, Brendon T. Byrne... | reverse complement strand
TCCGGTGTTTTATCAAAAACAGCAGGACTTTTTGCAAGACGGGGATTTAATATTGACAGTCTTGCGGTAGGAGAGACTGAGGATGCGTTAACTTCAAGTATGACAATTGTGTCAACGGGAGATGAAAGAACACTGGAACAAATTGAGAAGCAGTTAAACAAAAAGCTGGATATCATTAAAGTACGCAGACTGGATGAGATAAATTGTATCAAACGGGAAGTATTGCTGGTAAAAATCAGTCATAACAAAACCAATCGGGCTGATATTATCAATATCTGCAGGTTAGCAGGAGCAAATGTTGCCCAACTGTCAGCACAGACAATCATCATAGAATATTATAGCGACCCGGAACGAGTGGATGAACTGATTGAACAACTGCGTATCTTTGGCATTGTTGAACTGGCCAGGACGGGAACATTAGCACTGCAAAAAGACAGTTAAAGCGGAAGATTGGTCCATATTGAACGGCCAATCCGACCAAAAAACCCATGATGCGGCCATAGCAAAAATATCATTTTCGCTTGACAGAAGCAAATCGCTGTGCTATATTAATTCAACTATATAATGGAGTTCTGCTTACCGCCGGGTAAGTTTATAGCGTTGATTTCGTATCATTAGGCCAATGAAGATACGAAACCAGCGCTATATATTTTTTGTATAAAACCAGCTCATTTATCTTGGCAGAATATCCAATATTGAAATACGAGGAGTTATCTATATGTCGAAATCAACTTGTTTTAAAGATTTTGTCAAGTATTCATCTTTAAATGTCATGGGAATGATTGGACTGTCCTGCTACATACTTGCTGATACCTTTTTTGTATCCAAGGGGCTCGGCACGAATGGTCTGACTGCGCTCAATTTAGCAATCCCGGTCTACAGCTTCATTCACGGAAGTGGCTTGATGATTGGCATGGGGGGAGCAACCAGGTATTCCATTCGGAAAAGTCAGAATGACAGTGTGGCGGCGAACCAGACCTTTTCAAATGCCGTTATAATCGCTGCAGGGTTTGCTGCATTTTTTATTATGCTGGGAGTTCTTTTTTCCGGCACAATTATATTCTTTTTTGGTGCAGATGTAAGTGTGTTTAACATGTCCAAAACCTATTTGCAGGTTATTCTTTTATTTGCTCCAGCCTTTTTGCTTAACAACGTATTGCTTTGTTTTGTCCGTAATGACGGTGCGCCCCAGCTTTCGATGATGGCGATGATCGGCGGAAGCCTTTCCAATATAGTTTTGGACTGGGTATTTATTTTCCCGTGCAATATGGGGATTTTCGGTGCAGTATTTGCAACGGGACTGGCACCGATTATCAGTATGCTTATCCTGTCACCTTATTTTATATGGAAGAGAAACGGTTTTCATTTTAAAAGATGCAAGCTAGATGGCCGTCTGGTAGTCAGTATCCTTTTAATCGGTGTCCCTTCTCTGATAACAGAAGTGTCTTCTGGGATTGTTATGATAGTGTTTAATTCTATCATCCTACGATTGCAGGGGAATGTAGGGGTGGCAGCATATGGAGTTGTTGCCAATCTGTCATTGGTAATTATGGCGATTTACACAGGGATTGCTCAAGGAATTCAGCCTCTTGTCAGCAGAAACTATGGTACTGGAAAAAACTCCAATATTCAAACAGTTATGAAATATGCATTGACAACCATGCTGATTCTTTCAGGAATTATTTATGCAGGGGTGTACATTGGTGCTTCGCAGATTACAAGTATTTTTAACAGCGAGCAGAATGTTTTGCTGCAAAGCATTGCAACAACAGGATTGAAGTTGTATTTTATTGCCTGCCCGTTTGCAGGTTTTAACATTATTTTATCGGTGTACTTTATATCGACCGAGCATTTGAGACCAGCCCATATTATTTCTATCCTGCGCGGTTTTGCAGTCATTATTCCGATGGCGTTCCTGCTTTCAGCCATCGTGAATTTAGTTGGTTTGTGGTGTTCTTTCCCGGCAGCAGAGCTGCTGGTTGCAGTAATTGGCATAGTGTTTTATATCACTCATAACAAAAAAATAAAAGGAGGTATTTATGTTTAGAGAAATGCGAAGAAAGAAACAATTGTTGTCACTGGAAGAGAGTATTGAGATTTTGGGCAGAGGAACATCAGGAGTATTGGCACTGTTGGGAGATGATGATTACCCATATGCAGTTCCGCTTAGTTATGTGTATTATGATTCCAAGATTTACTTTCATGGAGCCCAAAGCGGTCATAAAATGGATGCGCTGAAAAAATGTGAAAAAGCTTCTTTTTGTATTATTGACCGGGATTATATTGTACCTGAGGAATACACGACTTATTTTAGAAGTGTGATAGCATTCGGTAAAGTTCGGGTTTTGGAAAATGAGAACGAAAAAAGAAATGCGATCGAGAAATTGGCAATTAAGTATGCTCCTGATGACAATGCCAACGGTCGGCAGCAGGCCATTGACAGAGAATGGAAGCCACTGTGTATGTTTGAATTGTCAATAGAGCATATGACCGGGAAAGAGGCGATTGAATTAGTCAAGATGAAACAATAGCTCGAATAACACTCAAGCTATTGTCTTAAATCTGTATTTTTCTTTCTTTCTCAAAGATATTACTGCACCATTGCTCTTGCCCTTTCTGATAAATATGAACCACTAATGGAGAGATATAGGTAATCATATCAATATCAGAGAGGGCTGATTTTAATTTGCGGGAGGGCGTTGTTAAAAGGTCAATAGAGATTTTGCAGACGCCCCTCCATAGCATGAACCATCTTTACCATATACTCATGAGTAGGAGTCTTTACCCCACAATATTTTGCTGCTTTTACTATTGCTCCGCTGATAGAGTCCACCTCTGTTTTCCTGCCATCCCTTAAATCAGCCCGTATTGAAGTGCACCCCCTTGGATTACTGACAGAAGTGCTGCAAACCTTTTTCAATACTTGATCCATTTCAAAGGAAAGCCCTAGACTATTTGCAACCTGAACAGCTTCCGATATTAACAACTCAGTCAGCTCCCAAGTATACATATCAGATGCAATATATCCCATATCAACCTGTAATATACCGGTCAGCACGCTCAGGGATGCATTAATAAACAGTTTGTCCCATATCAACCGATGGATATCTTCATGAATGTGCACTGTAAATCCACATCTGTCAAAGGTGTCTTTTATTGTTTCCAGATAAGTTATATCCACTCCGGGCAAAACCCCTAAGTTGGTATTCCCTGCTCCTCCGCGCCTCACTCGGCCGGGCAAAAGCACAGAACCATTGTCTTCTGTTGTCCCGATGATGATATGCTCCCTTGAAACAAACTCCTGGAGTAAATCTTCATGGCCTGCACCATTTTGCAGTGTCATAAGTCTGGTTTGAGGACCAATTACACCTCGGTTGTTCTCCAAAGCATCTCTGGAAAAAACGGACTTAACAAACAGAATAACAAGGTCAGCTTCACCAATTTCATCTGAACTTAATACCGCCGTTGGAGTATAGCAGTTTGTCACTTCTCCTTCTTCGATCTTCAGTCCATTGTCATTGATTGCATTTACAACCTGCTGGTTCAGATCAATAATAAATACTTCATTGTGCAACGAAAGGCGCCCTCCATAGATTGATCCCATTGCACCAGCTCCTATAACCACAATTTTCATCATCATCTTCCCTTCAAATATTCATATTAAGTGTTATGAAAATTCGGCAAGTCCTTCAATCACATATGCACGCACCGGACAGGAATCCAGCCCAATGACGGGCAGCGGTGAATAGCTCATGAAAAACACATCCTTTTCAAGCATTTCAAGATTTTTCAAGACTTCTAGAAAGACTATATTTTCTGCCATCAGAATATCATGGAATGGCTTCACATCCTCGTTACAGTTCTCAATCGAGACACCATCTCCAAAACCAATACATTTGACCTTATGATCACGAAACCATTCTGCGCTCTCTGCTCCAATGAGCAGTCGCTGATCTTCCTCAGTGTTGGTCTTTTCCGTAAATGGTTCTATCTTATAGGCGGAATCAATAATCACAATATCGCCTTCCCGGACCCGCTCTGCTGCCACACGGTCCAAATCTGCTGCCGTAATATAAGTATATGGTGCCACAGTTTCCTTAAAATCCAGATAAATGGCACGGCCGATAAAGGATGTTAACGGAAGCTCTGCAACAGACGGCCAATCATCATGATGATGATACGGACATTCACAATGCGTTCCCAAATGGCTGGTTATATCCATTATTGTATGATAATCTGGAATAGGGCCTCCGGTATTGAAACGGTACATATGACATCGTCTGCTTTCTGTCTTTGGATCCAATGTTTTTGTCAAATCAACGATTCTCAATTCACCTAATTTATAAACACACATATGCATTCTTACAACCTCTTTCCACAATATCGAATAGTTCTTTCCATGTACACATCACTACATACGCAATTACTTCTTTTTTGCTCTCATAATAGAAGATACAGCTACAGCAAGCAAAATAACAGCGCCCTGCGCAATGTTCTGGTAATAATACGGTAAATTCATCAATGTCATACCATTGACCATAATCCCCATAATTAATGCTCCAAAAAGGCTTCCAAGCAGGTTGTGTTCACCTTCGCGGAACATGGTACTGCCAAGAAATACAACTGCGACACAGGTCATGTTGTAGCCATCACCGGCAGTCGGGTGCGCTGCACCAAGGCGGGACAGCAAAATCAGGGCTGCCACAGCCATTCCCAAACCACTCAGAACATAAGCCAGCAATTGAGTCATATTAATATTAACACCAGACATCATGGTTGCTTCGGCATTGCCTCCCATCGCATAGCAGTTACGGCCGAATTTGGTATGGTTCAGCAGAACATAAATCAGCACCATGAAAGCAGCCATGATATAAATGGCATTCGGTATGCCAAGTGTAGTTCCCAGCGCAAAAATATCAAATGCATTGTTCAAACCGCTAATGGGATATCCCTTTGTATAGGCCTGGTTCAAGCCTTGAATCAGGAAGCCGGCACTCATCGTGCAAATGAATGCAGGGATTCTTACATAGGAAACCAGGAGACCGTTAAACAGGCCAATCAACGCCCCGAAAGCAAGTGCGCCAATAGCAGCAAGCCAGATGGGAAGACCATAGTTCTGGTAAAGCGTAGCAGCAATAATGCCGCAGAAACTAACATTGTAGCCACAGGAAAGGTCAATACCGCCGCCGATCATAATGACCGTCATGCCGGCGCCCATAACTGCAAGAATTGAAATCTGCCGCAATACAGTTATGATATTACTCTTTGTTAAAAAAACGCCTGGACATTTAAGTGTAAAGAATACACAGATTACAAACAATGCAACTAGCGTACCGTATTTTTTGGCAAAGGTCGCTACCTTTACCTTGCCAATATTGGTGTTCTTCGTTTTCATCTTATCCTCCAATTGCATACTTCATTACTGTTTCGGCACTCTGAAGTTCTTCATGGTCTAGAATCTTGATAATCCGTCCTTCGTGCATAATTACCACGCGATCGCACAACAGTTGAATTTCCGGCAATTCAGAAGAAATGACAATACTTGTAATTCCGTTCTTTGCCATGTCGGCAATCATGCTGTAAATTTCAGATTTTGCGCCGACATCGATACCGCGAGTCGGCTCATCAAACACATATATCTTGTTTTCACCCCTGCAGCGCGCTTTTGCAATAACCAGCTTTTGCTGGTTGCCCCCGCTCAGTTCGGAGGCTCTCTGTTCAAGATTGTTATAAGCAAGATTCAACTTTTCTACTTCCGTCTTGGACATACTGACTTCGAGCTTTCTGTTAAGCAATCCAAAGCGGGTGATCTTTTGGCGGCATCCAAGCATAATATTGTCCCGCAATGATGTGTCAAGCACAAGGCCCTGCTGGCGTCTTTCCTCAGGAACCAAGGCAAGTCCGGCAGCAATGGAATCCTTAATGCTCTTGATTTTCAGTTTTTTTCCTTCAAAATAGATATCACCACTTAATTTGGAATCAATGCCAAGCACACTCCTTAAAAGCTCGGTTCTGCCGGCGCCAACCAGTCCAAAGAAGCCCAGGACTTCGCCTTTACGGATCGAAAAGCTGGCATCTTTGACCAGGTCCTTCCGGGTGAGATTCTCAACGCGAAGTATTTCATCCCCATAAACACGGCCGATGGTGAAATCTTCTTTTGTATCCACGTTGCGGTTAACCATCAAATGAATCATTTTCTTTTCATCAATCTCGTTAATGGGAATGTCACTGGCAACCACATGACCGTCACGGAGTACAGTTACCTCATCAGAAATGTCCATGACTTCATCCAAATGGTGTGAAATAAAGATAATGCTTTTACCACATGTTTTCAGATATTTGATATACTTCAATAGAAATGCAATCTCTTCGTGACCAAGCCGGGCTGTTGGCTCATCAAAAATGATGATATCCGCATCATCCTTCAGTATCCTGGCAATGACCATCATCTGCTGATCCGAAACACTCAGGTTTTTGGCTAATGCTTTCGGATTTAAAGATATATGCAAACGTTTTAGTAATTCATCTGTATCACTGTACAGTTTTTTCCAATCCACCAGGTTTGTACCTTTTTTTAATGGCTGCCTGCCAAGATAGATATTCTCTGCGACCGTAAAATAATCCACAAAGGATAGTTCCTGTGGAACCAGTGCAATACCAGCCTGAACGGCCTGCTCATAGTTTCTGATCTTTAACTCTTGTCCATCTTTTAATATCCGGCCATTGTCTTTCGCAATGACAGAGGTCAAAACCTTGACCAACGTTGACTTACCGGCACCATTTTCACCCATCAGCGAATGAACATGACCCCGTTTAACGGTAAATGACACATCCTTCAGAGCATAAATTACTCCATACCGTTTATCAACATTATAGATTTCAATTACGTTGTCCGTCGCCATTCGGTTTCCTCTCTTTAAATATCGTCGGAGGTAAGATAACGCTCCCCCTCCGACGAGATAAATTAAATTGCATCCAAATAAAGAATTCAGGATTCAGCAATATTATTACGGAGTGTAGTAATCAGCAACATTAGCCGGAGTAACTACGGTGTAAGGAATTTCCTGATAAAGGGAAACTTCCTCACCGCTTGCAAATTTCTCGATGCTTTCCACACATTGGGCCATACCGCTTGCGTTATCGCCAATCGCGGTTGCCTTGACCTGCTTTGCACCTTCGTAGATATGCTTCAGAATGTCCTGTTCGCCGTCGATACCAACCATGATGACATCATCACGTCCCAATGCCTCACAAGCCTGCAGAGCCCCCAGCGCAACAAGGTCTTCAACTCCCCAGAGTGCATCTACTTCAGGGTTAGCCATCAGAGCGGCTTCTGTCTTGGTGGCAGTGTCTGCAACCGTGCCCGGATAAATAGTAGCAAACTCATTGACGGTAACAATTGCATTATATTCCTTCAGGATTGCATCCTGGGCATTACGACGCATACGACAGGCGCCACTGGTTGGGTCATAGCACTGGATGATATTGCCCTCAAATCCCATTTCAGCAGCCAAGATCATAAACATCTCGGCACCGATTTTGAAGTTGTTCAGCTCAAAGTGCATGTCATTTCCCTTGATGAAGCCGCCTGCATAGGTAACAACGATGATACCTGCATCCTTTGCCTGCTGAACAAGAGTTGTCGTACTATCCTTATCAGCGTTAATCAAGATTAAAGCATCGCAGCCTTGAGTGATAAGGTTTTCAATATCTTGAGCCTGTTTTGAGATAACCCCGTCAGCGTTGGTTGCTACACACTCATAGCCGTGAGATTTAATCTCCGCTTGTGCGTACTCAAACATTGCACGGTTGTTCTCGTTGGAGGTGGCGTTAATGCTGACACCAATCTTTGTAATAGCTTTTTTTTCAGCAGGAGCTACAGTAGGTTGTTCCGATTTCGCTTCGGCGCTGCTGCTGTTTTCTGTATTGCTGTTGTTTTCTGCGCTGCCAGGGTTTTCACTACAAGCAGCAAGGGAAAATGCTATGACCATTACTATAAAAGTCGAAAATATTTTTTTCATGATGTATACCCCTTTCGTTTTTACCTTCCGTGATTTTATTCTGGAAATTCTTTGTTAATTGCCGCGCTTGCCTGCTTTATAATCTCGTCCCAAATCAGCTTACCCTTTTCAACTGTAGCCTCACGTGGATGCCACAGGGTACCTGACTCGGTAAAAAAACGTGGATCTGGAGGTAGCACATCATAGAACGGATATTCTTCAGAGTTATCATTAACTGCCCGATCAAAATGAACCAAATCCTGATGACGATACAACATAATAGAAACCTCCATGCAAGCCGCATGTTCTCTTGCCCAGCCTGGGAAGCCATCAGGGAACAGCGTCTGCATGATTTCTTCTGGTACCTCACCAAATGCAGACTCCATGACCATGATTTTCAAATCAGGATGACGTCTGGATACCAGATAAGAACCTTCATAGATAAAGTTCTGATTCTCCATATGCATACTTAAAACGGCAACTTTCTTGAACCCCATGCGTGCAAACTCTTCCAGGATATCTTCAATCACACAAATAAGAGTATGTCCACTCAGGTTCGTAGTACCAGGGAATGTTGCGCCGCCGCCGCTCAATGGTCTCGAGCGGTAACCGTACGGAATCGTTGGAGCTACAAGCATCTTGGTATTGTCGGCGGCATCCAGAGAAACTTCCGTGGCGCAGATAGCATCGGTGGAAATGGGAAGCGCCGGACCATGCTGCTCGGTGGAGCCGATTGGGAGAATTACGCCGTATCCTTCTTTGATGCACTGCTCGATTTCCTGCCAGGTCATCCTCGCCATTTCTTTTGTGTTGATTTCCATAAAAGATCCTCCTGTATTTATACTATTTTGTGTACTATGTACTACATGTATAGTATAAGCTTTGATAAAAAACTCTGCAATTGGGCAAAAATATGATTTTTAATTGTGCATTTTTATCATCGTCAGTAACCTTTATGTTTATATCGTTATCCAAAAGATCCATACATCGTCATCACAATCACCATTTTTATCAAGATATCTAATAATTATAAATAATTTTATTCATCCCCATATTTTCTGTATATAAAAAAATCCTTTTCTGTTTATGTCACAAAAAGAAATTTCTTAGTTATTTCATCTGCTTACCGGATTATAAAGAATAAAGAAGATTCAGAAGCTGAGTCCTGTTTATCACGCCTGTCTTAGTGTATATGTTATATATATGCTTCTTTACAGTTGAATTGCTGATAAGCAGTTTATCACATATTTCCTGATTCGAAGAGCCATTACTCACCAACCTTAAGATCTCAATCTCTCTGTCTGTCAGTTCAAAACGTTCTTTCATGCTTTTAAAGCACTTTTCGTCCATAGCTTGTCTCTGGCTCATTTGCATTGTTTTAAAAACTATATTTTCAATGTGTGTTTTCAACACATTTAGAATATAGATATCTTTTTCATTAAAATCAACAAGTTTTCCACTTCTGAATATCTCCAAAATACCGATGATCCGGTTATTACGAATGAACAGAAGTCCTCCTCCATATGGACAATCCACAGTCTCTAAAAATTTGGAATAAAATGGCGTAAACATTCTGATATTGTCCATCAAAATATTGGTGTCTTGATAAATCGGTGTTTTTGTTGTTAAATCAGATAAATATTTCAAATAATCCTCCTCATAGGATTCGTTGATATACGTTTTTAATTCTTCCGCATCAAATCCAACAAGACACATATCATCTAGGAGCGGTTCTTGCTCCTCATCAAATAACATGAAATACCCTTTTGAATAAGGAATCAGCAATCTTAACCCCTTCATTACTTTTTTTGTCAGCATACCAATATCATTTACCATATAGATATCCAACAAAATGTGATTGATTGTCATCCATTCTGTTTCTCTTAACATCTTTTCCTCCATCCCCTGTATATGGTACCCTAAATGCCCATATCATATTATTATGTCTTTATACTTTATGATACTAAATTAGAACTTTGAGCTACCCCATTATTGGAATTATAGCATTTATAGTATCCGTTTTCAATTCTGTCTCAAGCAATTCACCGAGGGTTTAATTGAAAACAGAGTGCATATGTATGATTGCACACAAAACACATCCCCCGAGAAGAATCAGTAAGCCATAAGATGCTTGATTTCTTCAGGATTGTGCTAATGAAAGGAAAATCGGCCGATAATTTCATTCCCAATAATTCCCACCACGCTTTGTAGAATTAAAATCAATATATGATGGTATCCGTTCCACTAAACGAGGAAAAAATGGTATTTCTGTTTGAGAATGTACCGCTAAAGTATGGACAAAACCTGATTATTGCAGAAAGTGGAAATACGAAAGATGAAGTGTTTTTTAGTAGAGAGGGGGAGCCTGATGAATCCTACATCTATTGTTAATGCTAACTTCAAATGACTAAATATAGATTTGCTTGCATGTCTCTGGATTGCCCTGTATACTGTCATTAGTATAAAAGAAAGGACCCCAGAGCACCTCCTTGCAAGATGTGCACTCTGGGATCAAGGTTTTAACAACCATGATCATTATATCAAATTACACAATCACATACAATAAGGAACGAAATATTTTTAGTTAAAAGCAGTGCCATATCCTACTGTCCCATCTGTGGCGAACTGCTCCATTACAGGGATTCCTGCAAACGGGGCATGCTACTGGAGGGGAGGGAATGTCGCGTCTATATCATCCGCCGACTTGAATGTCGTAGATGTGAGAAACTTCATCGAGAGTTGCCGGACTGCCTGACGCCATACAAACAGTATGCCACAGAAGTCATTTCCGGTGTGCTGGATGATGTTATCACTCCGGAGGATGAAGATTCTGCCAATTATCCATGCGAAGCCACGATGCACCGGTGGCATCACTGGCTGATGGCAAACCGGCTTAGGATAGAGGGCTATCTGAAATCGATCGGATACCGTCTGCTGGGATTTGGTGAGGAACTCCTGAAATCCGGCATGCCGCTGCTTGAAAATCTACGCAGTTCCACTTTGGAATGGCTGGAAACCATTCTCCGATTCCTATACAATTCAGGTGGTTTTCTGATACCCGCCTGAAGTGGTCATTTATGCACCGACTTTGTTTTGCTGTCATGCACGGGCTATGATATGCTCCTCTAAAAGGAGGATTTTTATCATGCAGACAAAAGAAATAATCCAATGGCAGGAGGAGCAGGCGCTTGACCGCTATCAACTCATTGCACCCCTGCTGGATGAATCCCTGGATGGCGCCAGGCGCATCCAGCTAAGGAAAACGATTGCCGGTCAGAATGAAATTTCGTTGCGCAGCCTGTACCGTTATGAAGAGGCTTACAGGAACAGCGGATTTGCCGGTCTGAAACCAAGGAGCAGGGAACGGCACCGTTCAAAGCAGCTTCCCGGGAACTTTGATGAGCTTCTGGAGCAGGCCATCCAGCTGAAACGGGAAGTACCAAAGCGTTCGGTGAAGCAGATTATCTACATACTGGAACTGGAAGGCCGTGTCGCACCTGGTGTTCTGAAACGATCTACAATGGAACGATATCTCTATAAAGCTGGGTTTGGCGTCCGCCAAATGCAGATGTTTAATGATGCCCGTAAGAGTTCCTCCAAGCGATTCTGCAAGCCACACCGGATGATGCTCATTCAAGGTGACATTAAATATGGAATAAAACTGCCTATCGGTAAGAATGGTGCAAAAAAGCAGACGTATCTGTCATCAGCAATTGATGATCATTCCCGGTATGTCATCCATTCCCAGTTCTATGATAACCAGGAGGGAACGATTGTGGAAGATACCTTTCGCAAGGTGATTCTAAAGGCCGGGAAATTTGATGCATGCTATTTTGACCGCGGCTCACAGTATGTGGCAAAACAATTGAAGTTCTCCCTTGCAAGGCTGGGAATGACCATCCGGTATGCGCCGGTAAGGAGTGGAAAATCCAAAGGCAAATGTTTATACGACGCATTTAATTATCCGCACATTTTTCTGAACCCATTGAGAACAAAGTGTTTTCAGAAAAAAGATGCGGATAAAATTTTCAATATGCTGAATAATAGAAGTATCGAATAGAAGGGGGTATTTCTCCATGAAGGAATACAATGAAGCCGTGAAACAGATCCTGGATTTCCTCAATAGGAATCATTATTGTACTTCTACAATCAAAGCAGACCAACGCTGTTATAATTCTCTTGAAGCATTTCTTATTCAAGAAAAGACTATTTATTCAACAGATGTAGCTGATGAATGGTTTGAAACAGCAAAAAATACTTTGAGTAAGAATTACCAAAGCATTTACAGAACCGCACTAAGGCGACTCCGTGATATTTATGAATTCGGGGAGGTCATGCCAGAAGACAATACCAGACATTCAATGTCATATAATGCCTTGAATGATGAATTAAGGAATGAATTAGACGAATTTCTCCTTGAGTTAAAAAAAAATCTGGCATTAAATACTGCCGAGCATTACAAACAAACATGTGCGAGATTTCTGATTTTCATGCAAAAGTGCGGTATTCTTCAAGTTTCCGACATGTCATATGACCTGATGTGTCGTTTTTACAAAGAGGATATTCATTATGGCAAGTGGGGAAAACATCATGTAAATGGAAATGTATCCACAATGATGCGCTTCTTCTACAACAAGTGCAAGGTTCCGTATGGTTTTACTTTGCTTTTCCATTATCTTGCCCTTGAAAAAGGCTGTTACTGGAATGATGTCAGTAAAAGCGCTCATAAAAAGATAGTAACTATTATGGATTCTGTTAACACGGTTTCGGTAGAAGAACTTCGTGAATATAAGGAAATATTAAATAAGCATCATTCTGACAATGAGTACAGCAAGGCTGTCAGGGCTGTAAATAGCAGAGCCGTGGAACTGCTGCTCCTTTTTCTGGACATGAATAGGTACAGGTACAATCCCAGGATTGCCATGATCTGGTTTGATGAAAGCAGTCACTATTTCAATAAAGAGGCCTCCTCCATTCACAGGGCATTATGTCTCATTGCTCATTATCACACAACAGCTGAAATCAGGCTTGAAACAGTGTTTCGCACAAAGCCCTGCGCTTTTGACCTCATTCCACAATGGAGCAGGGAGGCCGCTTGTAAATATGTCGAAACCAAAACCAGGGAAGGATGGAAGCGGTCAACTTTAGATATGATTCGAGTTAGTATCTGCCGGTTCTGCAATTATCTCAATCAGATAGGGATACGGTCATTCATGGATGTGAATGTTTCTCACATCAAACAGTTTAATATACATGATATCCATAAAACACCTGCGGGAAAAAATGCTTATAACGTACGGATACGAAAGTTTCTGCTCTATCTTGGAGAAAAAGGATATCTTGCCAATCCCATGCTGTTTATATCCCTTGCCTGTACCAGTGCCCCACAAGAAACAATAGTGGTTGTCCTTACTGAATCAGAAATGGATCAGTTAAATGAAGAACTTAATAGGGAAGATTCCTGTCTCAGCCTCAGAAAAAAAGCAATGCTGCTTCTTGGGTTAAAGATGGGGTTACGCTCTTCCGATATAGTCAAGCTTACATTTAATGATATCGACTGGGACACAGCGTCGATACGTTTCATACAGGATAAAACCGAGGTTGAAATAAGTCTGCCTATGCCAACAGAGGTCGGGAATGCATTATTCCGTTATATAATGGAGGAACGTCATAAAAAACACACCCCAAATATTTTCCTAAGCGAAAAAGCCCCTCATAAGCCAGTGGGAAAAGCCGTCTGTGGCCTTGCGCTGGATACGGCTCTGCCCAATAGAAATGTTGAAGGTTCCGGATTTCATGTCACCCGAAAAACCTATGCAACAAATCTTCTCCGAAATGGCGTCGGAGCCAGTACTGTTGCCGATGCACTTGGACAGCGTGGAACCACATCGGTGCACCGCTATCTTTCACTTGACACAGACCGGATGCGCATGTGTGCATTATCACTTGGAGAATGTGAACTTGGAGGGTGGGAAAATGGCAGATAATTTTAAACGCCAGAGCATAATAGCACCATATATTGACGGACTCCTGTTGGAAAAAAGGGCGAATGGTTACTCTTATGACTCGGAAGAACTGATTCTCAACCGATTTGATATGTATTGCAGGAAACACGGACTGGAAAAACTGGAGATCACAAAAGAGTTTCTGGGCGAATGGATGGAACAAAAAGAAAACGAAGGAGCATTCAATCAGGCAAAACGAATCTCCTGCGTGAGGCAGCTGCTCATGTATATGGCCACATACGGGATATGTGTATATATCCCCCATAATTTCTGCCATTTGAAAAAGGCACTGCCCCATATATTTGATCCGATGGAGCTTGCGGCATTTTTTCATGAAATTGATTCTTACCAGCCACGACAGAATCGAACCGCGGAAGTACGTCTTGCCGGTGAATACAGGCTGATTTTCAGACTGTTTTGTTGCTGCGGTTTGCGTAATTCAGAGGCGGCAGGTATCGCTGCTGAGAATGTAAACTTAGAAACCGGCGTACTGACCATCCTTACTGCCAAAGGGGAAAAAGACCGCCTTGTATATCTTTCGGATGATCTAAAGAACAGCTGTCAGAACTATTATGCATGGCTGTGTAATTTACTGGGATTTACACCCCGATGGTTCTTTCCTGGGATGAATCCGGATAAACCCATTCCAAACACTACTCTCGACAGCGTATTCAACCGTTTCTGGGCAAAAACAAGGTACGCAAGATGCAATAATAAGCCCACAATCCATGATTTCAGATTTACCTTTGTGGTTAACCGTATGAACCGCTGGGCCGAAGACGGGCTGGATCTACAGGTCATGATGCCTTACCTGAGCAGGTACCTGGGACATAAAAGTACAAACGAGACATTTTACTATTATTATCTTGTAAGTGACGCATATAGAACAGTTGCCAAAAAGGATTCCATTGCCTGCGATGTAATCCCAGAGGTGAAGCATTATGAATAATAAGCCTGCTTTTTCGGAACTGTTTTTCTCAAAAACCAAAGACTTTCTGGATGTCTTTCTGAAAAGACAGGAACAAAGAAGTCCTGAAACCGTAAAGGCATACCGGATATCCCTGACGAGCTTTTACCTGTATGCCACTGTTGAAAAAGGTCTGAAAGTGATGCAGTTCTGTTTCACTGACTGTACTTATGAGTTTGTTCTATCCTATTCACAGTATCTGCAGGAAACAAAAAAACTGGCAAACAGTTCCGTAAACCAACGGCTTGCCGCGCTGAAAGCATACCTGAGATATGTATCTGATGGAAACATAGAACTGTTGCAGGTGTATATGGGAGTTCAGAAGGTGCCGCTTCTAAAACTTGCCAAACTCCAGCGTCCCATTCTTAAAAAAGATGTATTGAAAAGCCTGCTCGATAAACCATCCGATACTTTAAAAGGAAACAGGGACAGGGTTCTGCTGATTTTTCTGTTTGATGCTGCACTCAGGGCATCGGAATTACTTGGGATAACACTCGGCGATCTCTCTCTTGATATTTCATCACCCACTATAATGATTCATGGAAAAGGCAGAGTAGAAAGATCCATATCCCTGAATGAGCGAACTGCAGAACACCTGCGCGAATATATTCGGCATTACCATCACACAGATTCATCACCTGATATGCCTTTATTTTATACCATGATCCACGGAAGAATAAATCATATGTCTGCAAGGAATCTCGAAAGGATTGTGAAAAAATATGCAGATATGATTCGCGAAGATCATCCGGATCTTCCAGATAGTGTATTCCCTCATATGCTTCGCCGCGCGCGAGCTTCAGGGTTATACAGAGATGGGGTTCCCCTTGAAATGATTTCCACCATACTTGGTCATTCAAGTTCGGAAACCACGAAGATATATGCAATCCCTTCTGTGGAACAAATGAGAGAAGCCCTTGAAAAAGGTCAGGTCGAAGTCCAAAACCAGGAAAAACTCTGGAAAGGAAGAGAGAATGATATTCGAAGGCTATTTGGGTTGAATTAAATATTTTATCCGCATCTTTTTTTCTGAAAACACTGTGTACTCAATGGGTTCAGAAAAATGTGCGGATAATTAAATGCGTCGTATAAAATTGTTTATCCGATTATGCGGATAAAAACTTGAGAAATTCCACCAGGTTGTGGACGCGTTTTTACGTGAGGCAAAGGCGCATAAAATCAAGACACTGGAGGAATTGAACCGTTACTGGGACATCTACCGTGAGGAAGCCTACCACAATGATTCACACGATGGCATTCAGGAATACTACGAAAGTCTGAACAGCCCTGTTCCTAAGGAAGGCATTACACCGCTTCAGGAGTGGGGGCGGGATACAAGACCCCTGACCTTTCTGGATGCCACCGTTGTTGCCGAAGCGTTCCTGCACCACGAGGAACGCTTAGTGGATAAGGGAGCCTGCATCAGCTTTAAAGGCCGCAAATACGAGACGAAACCATCTCTGATTGGCTGTAAGGTGGAAATTGCCTATGACCCTATGGCACCAGAGACGGTCACGGTGAACTATCCCGGAGTTGTACCGTTTGTTGCAGAACCGGTGAAGATCGGTCCCTTCTGTCATAAAACACCTGCCCTTCCAGAATCCATGCAGGAGAAAGAGCCGGAAACCTCCCGATTCCTGAATGCCCTGAAAAAGAAACATCAACAGACAAGTAAGCGCAGGGCAGATGCCATTTCCTTTGGAGAATTCCGGAAGGACGGTGGCAGCCATGTATGAGAACTTCTACGAAATGATAAATACACCCTTCGCAAGGAATACACCCGTGACGGAGCTTTACGAATCACCAGCCATGGCAGATGCCCTTGGCAGGCTCGCCTATGTAGCTGACCGGCAGCTGTTCGCAGTTGTGACCGCTGATGCCGGATGTGGAAAATCCACATTGATACGGCGCTTTTCCACAAGCCTTCCCAAGGAAGAATATATCTTTTTGTACCTGTCTGATTCCAAACTGACACCACGGTGGTTCTATAAGGGGATGCTGGATCAGCTGGGGATTGAATCAAAGTTTTACCGTGGGGATGCCAAACGGCAGCTCCAGAAAGAAGTGGAGATTCTCCGCGGTGTGCAGAAAAAGAAAGTTGTATGCATACTGGATGAAGCGCATCTTATGGAAAAAGAGACAATTGAAGAACTTCGCTTTCTGTTAAACTATAGGTTTGATTCCATGAGTCCCTTGTCCCTAATCCTCGTCGGACAGGCTGAATTGTGGGATAAGCTGCGTCTGCAAAGATATGCCGCAGTACGGCAGCGCATCGACTTAAGCTGCGTCTTGCCGCATCTGGACAGGGCAGAAACAGAACGCTATATCCTGTCCCAGCTGGCTTATGCCGGAGGAAAGAAGGAGATCTTCACCGACAGGGCACTGGATGACATCTATAAGGAGTCCACCGGAATCCCCCGGCGCATCAACCGCATCTGTGAAAAAGGTCTTATGTATGCAAGCCAGCAGAGTAAGCGGCTGATTGATGAACATCTGGTGCGCTATGTTCTGGAACATGAGATGTTAGGAGGTGAGTCATGATGGCGGAACCTTTTACCAGCCTACTCCACCGGGAGCGTTTCCTCCTCATGGTGGCAGAAGATGACATGTCTCTCTATGATTCAGAACGTGCCTGCCTGTTCTACCTTATTGCGGGAAATAATGAACTCTACCGGAAGCGGAGGTTCATCTATGACCCGACAGACCACCGCATACGTGCCTGCCTCGGCAATCCCGATGTGGATTTTTCATCCGGGATGAGGTCACTGGTGAGACTCGGTTTCAACCTATACAATGGCTGGTCAGACAGGTACACGACACCGCTGTCCCTTCTTGGCAGTCTGGATACCGCTAACCTGCTGCTTGCGGGAAATGCCATCATGATACGGTTTAACAGACGGTTCCTGGAAGAACTTGTGTGGGAGCAGCCGTTAACCGCTGCAATGAACCAGCCTGAAAGGCGGTGCACATGAATGACTACTGCGCTTTTAGCAAAGGCTGCAAATGCATCAAGTGGACGGATTATCAGTTAACGCTTCACGAGCTTGAGGAAGCCGATGAATTATGCCATGGTAATTGGATTGAAATTCAACAACTACGCGACAGAATAGAACTATTAGAAGGTATCCTCAAACAACAATCCAGGATCGATTTTCCACTGGGATATTAATCGTTATGAACGTTCTTATTATGCAATATAATGTCTGCAGTGCATTTCGGATGCGATGACTCCCGACTGCCTGCAGACTCATTGCTGTTCATGCAACAGGTAG
>Ga0153921_1000590_pt1 | contig 18339 bp, 12 predicted proteins | sample TSNJ005MetaG_FD_104691 | JGI IMG/M metagenome (GOLD analysis project Ga0153921, IMG submission 104691) | Attine ant fungus gardens microbial communities from New Jersey, USA - TSNJ005 MetaG | ecosystem: Host-associated > Fungi > Mycelium > Unclassified | place: USA: New Jersey, Brendon T. Byrne... | reverse complement strand
CATCACCGAAGAAAGCACCGGGAGCGACATTGGCCGCGAGCAGACCCGCATCGCCTCGGGCCTGCCGCTGTCGGTCAAGCAGGAAGACATCCAGCACCGTGGCTTCGCGTTGCAGTTCCGTATCAACGCCGAAGACCCGAAGAACAACTTCCTCCCCAGCTTCGGCAAGATCACCCGTTACTACGCGCCCGGCGGTCCCGGCGTGCGCACCGACACGGCGATCTATACCGGCTACACCATTCCACCGTTCTACGACTCCATGTGCCTGAAACTGGTGGTCTGGGCGTTGACCTGGGAAGAAGCCATGGACCGCGGCCTGCGCGCCCTGGACGACATGCGCCTGCAAGGCGTGAAGACCACCGCCGCCTACTACCAGGAAATCCTGCGCAACCCGGAATTCCGCAGTGGCCAGTTCAACACCAGTTTTGTCGAAAGCCATCCTGAACTGACCAACTACTCGATCAAGCGCAAACCCGAAGAGCTGGCCCTGGCCATCGCCGCCGCCATCGCCGCCCACGCAGGCTTATAAATAAGCAGCTGCAAGTTGCAAGCGGCAAGCTACAAGTTAAAGCGGATCAGCGTTTACTTGCAGCTTGTAGCTTGAAACTTGCCGCTATGAGGAGATCCGAATATGACTAAGAAAATCTTCGTAACCGACACCATCCTGCGCGACGCTCACCAATCGTTGCTGGCGACCCGCATGCGCACCGACGACATGCTGCCGATCTGCGACAAGCTCGACAAAGTCGGCTACTGGTCGCTGGAAGTCTGGGGCGGCGCGACCTTCGACGCCTGCGTACGCTTTTTGAAAGAAGACCCATGGGAGCGCCTGCGCAAGCTGCGCGCCGCGTTGCCTAACACGCGCCTGCAAATGCTCCTGCGCGGCCAGAACCTGCTGGGCTACCGCCACTACAGCGACGACGTGGTCAAAGCCTTCGTCGCCAAGGCCGCCGTGAATGGCATCGACGTGTTCCGTATCTTCGACGCCATGAACGATGTGCGTAACCTGCGCGTGGCCATCGAAGCGGTGAAAGCTGCCGGCAAACATGCCCAGGGCACCATCGCCTACACCACCAGCCCGGTGCACACCATCGAAGCGTTTGTGGCCCAGGCCAAGCAAATGGAATCCATGGGCTGCGACTCGGTGGCAATCAAGGACATGGCCGGCCTGCTGACCCCGTACGCCACCGGCGAACTGGTCAAGGCGCTGAAGGCCGAGCAGAGCCTGCCCGTGTTCATCCACTCGCATGACACCGCCGGCCTGGCCGCGATGTGCCAACTCAAGGCCATCGAAAACGGTGCCGACCATATCGACACCGCGATTTCCAGCTTCGCCTGGGGCACCAGCCACCCGGGGACCGAGTCGATGGTTGCCGCGCTCAAAGGCAGCGAATTCGACACCGGCCTGAGCCTGGAGCTGCTGCAGGAAATCGGCCTGTACTTCTACGCCGTGCGCAAGAAGTACCACCAGTTCGAAAGCGAATTCACCGCCGTCGACACCCGCGTGCAAGTCAACCAGGTGCCGGGCGGGATGATCTCCAACCTCGCCAACCAGCTGAAAGAGCAGGGCGCACTCAACCGCATGGGCGAAGTGCTGGCCGAAATCCCGCGGGTGCGTGAAGACCTTGGCTTCCCGCCGCTGGTCACGCCGACCTCGCAGATCGTCGGCACCCAGGCGTTCTTCAACGTGCTGGCCGGGGAGCGCTACAAGACCATCACCAACGAAGTGAAGCTCTACCTGCAAGGCGGCTACGGCAAGGCGCCGGGCACCGTGAACGAGAAACTGCGCCGTCAGGCCATCGGCAGCGAAGAGGTGATCGACGTGCGTCCGGCCGATTTGCTCAAGCCGGAAATGACCAAGCTGCGCGGCGAGATCGGTGCGTTGGCCAAGTCTGAAGAAGACGTGCTGACCTACGCGATGTTCCCGGACATCGGGCGCAAGTTCCTCGAGGAACGCGACGCCGGCACCCTGGCCCCTGAAGTGCTGCTGCCGATCCCTGAAGCCGGCGGTGTGGCGCGTGCTGGCGGCGAAGGCGTGCCGACCGAGTTCGTCATCGATGTGCACGGCGAAAGCTACCGCGTGGACATCACCGGCGTCGGCGTGAAGGCCGAAGGCAAGCGCCATTTCTACCTGTCCATCGACGGCATGCCGGAAGAAGTGGTGTTCGAACCGCTCAACGAATTTGTCAGCAGCGGCGGCAGCAAGCGCAAGCACGCCACTGAGCCGGGCCACGTCAGCACGGCAATGCCGGGCAACATCGTCGACGTGCTGGTCAAGGAAGGTGATGTGGTCAAGGCTGGCCAGGCCGTGCTGATCACCGAGGCCATGAAGATGGAAACCGAAGTGCAGGCGTCGATCGCCGGCAAGGTCACCGCTGTGCATGTGGCCAAGGGCGACCGGGTCAACCCGGGCGAGATCCTGATTGAGATCGAAGGCTGATACAGCCTTCGACATAACCGTTTAATCCTCGGGGGAGCAGGTGCTCCCCTTTTTTTTGCCTGTCGATCGGGCTTCCCGGTGACTTAGAACGCCATCGCCCATTGGCCCATCAACCCCTGGTTGCGACTGTGGCTGCCAAACTCGGCGCTATAGGCCAGGCCTACGCTGTGCTCGTCCGACAGCGCCAGCTCCACGCCGGTGCGCAGCGCCAGGCTGTCACGGTCCAGGGACGTGCCGCCGACGGTGAACGCGCTGTTGAAGTCCTCACGTTTTTCCCAGGCGAAGGACTGACGTACGCGGCTGCTGGTGTCGCCATAGAGATGCTTCCAGCTTGTGCTCAGGTGCGGCTTGAGGATCATCTGGTTGGCCAGCGTCACGTCATGGGTCACGCGCAGGCCGAAGGTGCTGCTGAGGTTCTGCTGGGTCTGCGTACCCACATTCAAGGCGCTGTAGCCGCCTTTTTCCTGGAAGCGTTCGCGGTGATAGCGCTGGAAACCCACGCCGGCAAAGGGCTCGGCGCGCCAGTCAGCGGTCTGCAGCTGATAGCCCAGCTCGGCAAACGCGTTTTGGCTCCGCGCCTTGTACTTGCCCGAGAGGTGATCGCGGTGATTGATGAAGTCGAAGTCGACCGTGCGTTTGTTTTGCCCGGTATGGCTGCTGTACAGCGCGCCGAGGCGCAGCGCGAGTGGCCCGTCCAGGCGGACGGCGTAGGCGCCGAGGTGCCAGCTGTCCACTTCACCCTTGAAGCGCCTGGCGCTCAGGTCGCTGCCGGATTTGCCGCCCACCACACCCACCCGCCATGCATCGTCGATTGCGCCGTCGGCCCCCAGTAACAGGCCTTGGCTGCTCTGTTTCAAGCCGGCACTGCCGTGTTGCGCATCAAGGCTGCCGCCATTGCCCAGGCCTTGCAGCCATACGCGACCGGTGTCGCCGGTGTCTTTATCCAGCTGGCGTATGGCTGCCAACAGGTTGGCGTTCAAGGCTCTCTGGCTGTTCTGGGTGGCAGTGCCGAGGTTGGCGTTCTGGCTTCCCGCCAGTTGCTCGAGCACTGCACCTATTCGGCTCGGCTCCAGGCTGCTCAGGTACAGGCCGTAACGTTCGAGCCGGCTTTTTTCCCGCTCGTTGAACTCGTCCGACGCGAGCAATCCATCCACGGCGGCGTCCAGCACCCGAGCGACGCTCAGGGCGTTTCGGCTGGTCGCCCGGTCGGCGAAGTAGAAGTCTTCAGGCGCCGGCAGCGCCGGCGCGGAATGACCCTTGTTGCCGGGCTGTTCGAACCATTCACTGTCTGGCTCCATATCGCCCCTGGCCTGTGCGTATTGAGCGCCGAGGGCACCCAGCGCCAGGGTGATGGCGAGCGCGAGTTGTTTGTGTATGCGCGGCATGTAATCCCACCTCTTGATGTATGAGGCGGGGAATTTAGCGAGGCTGCGGGGGGATAAATGTCAGGCCGGGCGACCCTTGCTTGCGGGAGATGTCGCTAGTCTGCAGCGATAATTGCGGCTATCGCCAATGCATTGGGCCGACGCGCATTGCGCCGCCGGCCCAGCGGTTGAACCACGTCTCAGAGCGCCTGCTGGCGACACTCCGCAAGGCTCTTCAACTGCCCAGAGCCCGACTGGTTGGCATCTGACAACCAGGCCTCGAAACCCGCGCCAATCGCGGGCCATTCCGAATCCAGGATCGAGTACCACGCGGTATCGCGGTTTTGCCCCTTTACCACCATGTGCTGGCGGAACACCCCTTCAAAACTGAACCCCAGCCGCTCGGCCGCGTATTTGGAGCGGGCGTTGCCGTTGTTGCACTTCCATTCCAGGCGGCGATAGCCCTGTTCGAACGCATGCTTGGCGAGCAGGTACACCGCTTCGGTGCTTTTCGGCGAGCGTTGCATCGGTGCGCCGAAGGTCACGTGGCCGATTTCGATGCGGCCCTGGGCCGGGACGATGGACATCAGGCTGAGGATGCCTTGCACCTGGCCGCTCGCCCGGTCGATCACGCTGAAGAAATACGGATCGCTGTGTTGCGCATGGTTGTTGAGCCAGTCATTGAAGGCACCGCGCTCGGGGAACGGGCCATAAGGCAGGTAATCCCACAGTTTCGGGTCGGCGCCGGGGCCTTGCAGGGCTTGGAACAGGTCGTCGCCATGGCGTGCCGGGTCGAGTTTTTCCAGGCGGATAAAGCGCCCTTCGAGCAGTTGGACCGTAGGCGCCGGGACGCCTTTCCAGTCGGCGGGTGAGATAGGCATGCTGCGCTCCTTAAAGACCTTTGCGAAATTGAATGAAACCCGGACGTTCGGCGATGCGCTCGTACAGTTGGATCGCCGTGGCGTTGGTCTCGTGGGTCAGCCAGTGCACCTTGGCGCAGCCATCAGCCTTGGCGGTGGCATAGACGAACTCGATCAGTTTGCGGCCAACGCCGGTGCCGCGCTGGGCCGGGTCCACCAACAGGTCCTGCAGGTAGCACGAGTTCTCGATGCTCCAGTTGGAACGGTGGTAGATGAAGTTGACCATGCCCATGGCCTTGCCATCCTGCCAGGCCAGCGCGGAATGGGTCGGCTCCTGGGCATCGAGCAGGCGTTGCCAGGTGCTCTGGGTCACGGCGTCCGGCAGCTCGGTGTTGTAGAACTTCAGGTACGCCTGCCACAGCGGCAACCAGGCGGCGTGGTCGGCGGCAGTGACCGGGCGGATGTCGATCTGGCTCATTCTGGAGCTCCTTGGGGAATAAAGCGGGCGAGGGTCTGGTCGCGCACATCGGCGCTGGCGGCCAGCCCTTTACGAACACCGTCGATGTCGGCCTGGCTGCGGTTCTGGCTGAGTTTGCGCTTGCCGATCAGGCGCTCGATCGGCAGGGCGAAGCCGACGATGGCCTTGAGCATGCCGTCGATGTAATCGACCGGGGCGTCGCTGACCTTCCACGGCTGGGCACGGTTGCCTTCATGGCGATCAGTCAGGGCGCTGACCAGCGCAAGCAGGCGCTCGGCGTCGGTAAACACTTCGGCCTTGCCGTAGGCATGCACCGCCAGGTAGTTCCAGGTCGGGACCACCTTGCCGTGCTCGGCCTTGGCCGGGTAGAACGCCGGGCTGATGTAGGCCTCGGCGCCGGCGAAGATCACCAGGGCCTCGCTGCCGTTTTGCAGGTCGCGCCATTGCGGATTGGCCTTGGCCAGGTGCCCGTAGAGGGTGCCATTGGGGCCTTCATCGGGGTTGAGCAGCAGCGGCAGGTGGCTGGCTTGCAGGCCTTGCTCGCCAAAGGTCACCAACTGCGCCAGGCGCGTGTGCTGAATCAGTTGCTGCAATTCGGGCAAGTCTTCGAGGGCAAAGGCGCGAGGTGTGTACATGAATATTTTCCTTGGCGAATGCCTGCATCGTAGGCAGGCTAATGGTCTGTTGTAAGAGCCATCTCAGGCCAATTTCATAGGTCCAATATGCCGCCCCTTTCGCCGCCTCTTTCATTCAACCCTGCCGGCATCGAGCTGGACCGGCGCCAAGGCCTGACGCGCCAGCTGTATGAGGCCCTGCGCCAGCGGGTGCTGGACGGACGCCTGGCCAGCGGCACGCGCTTACCCGCCAGCCGTGACTTGGCAGCGGCCCTGGCGATTTCGCGCAACAGCGTGGTGCGTGCCTACGATCAACTGTACGCCGAAGGGTTTATCGAAGGCCGAGTCGGTGATGGCACCTATGTGGCCCAACTGCCCCAGCCGAAAAAACTATCCACAAAGGTGTCCACAGGGTTACCCACAGGCTTATCCCCAGCCTTATCCACAAAATGGACAGATTTGCCCGAAGATCTCGATAACGAAGTTATCCACAGACCGGGCCTGGCCCGGGTGAAAAACAACCATCTTTCACAGCCGCCTGCGGGCCCGCCCAGGGCGTTTCGCGTGGGTGTGCCGGCTTTCGATCTGTTTCCGTTCGAGGTGTGGGCCAAGCTGAACGGGGCATTCTGGCGCAAGCCGGACCTGGAGCAGTTGTGCTACGGCGACCCGGCGGGCGATGCTCGCCTGCGTGGCCTGATTGCCGCTTACCTGCGCAGCTCGCGGGGCATGCAGTGCGCGGCTGAGCAAATAGTGATCACCTGTGGCGCACAGCAGGCAATCAGCCTTTGTGCACAGTTGCTGGTGGAGCCGGGCGACGGTGTTGCGGTGGAAAACCCGGGTTACCGCGCTGCCGGCCATGCATTCGCCCTGGCCGGTGCGAACCTGCAGGGCGTGCCGGTGGACAACGAAGGCATCGACTGCCACACCCTCAACAGCCTGAAAGATTGCCGCCTGGCCTATGTCACGCCGTCCCACCAATACCCGTTGGGCGTGGTCATGAGCCTGGCGCGGCGCCTGGAACTGCTGGCCTGGGCCGAGCGCACCGGCGGCTGGATCATCGAGGACGACTATGACGGCGAGTACCGCTACAGCGGCGCACCGCTGGCGCCCCTGGCCGCGCTGGACCGCAGTGGTCGCGTGCTCTACGTCGGCACCTTTGGCAAAGTCGCGTTCCCAGCCCTGCGCCTGGGGTATCTGGTATTGCCGCCGGGGCTGGTGGATGCGTTCTCGCGGCGCCGTGCGGTGGACATGCGCCACTCGGAAGTCAGCACCCAGGCGGTGATGGCCGAGTTCATGGCGGCCGGGCACTTCCAGCGCCATATTCGCCGCATGCGGCGGGCGGCGTTGAGTCGCCGCAATGCAGTGCTGGCCGGTTGGCCGGGCGGCTTGCCGGGCGTCGGCGAATTGCCCAGTGTGGCGGCGGGGCTGCACATGACGGTGCGCGTGGACAGCCTGGCCCGCGAGCAGCAATTGGTTGAGCAGGCCCAGGGCGTGGGGGTCGAGGTGAATGGGCTGAGCAGTTATTGGCTGGCGCACTCCACCACGCCGGCGGACCAGCGCGCCGGCCTGGTGCTGGGCTTTGCCGCCGTGCCCGAAGCGGCCATCGCCGAGGCCCTGGCTAAGCTGCGCAGGGCCTGGCAGGCCAGTTGACCTCAGCTCTGGAAGAACAGTGAACGAGCCAGCTGCGGGCTGATTTCGCTGCGATAAATCGCAATCTGATCGCCGTCGCTCAGGCCGGTGCGATGGATCGCGCCGCCGAGTCGCTGCTGTTCACGGGTCTTGAGGTGGCCGGCGGTGAAATGGTCGAGCTCGGCGTGCGGCGAATCGTAATGAAAGTGCGCATACCACAGCACTTCCTGGGTGTTGTGATCGCTGATCGCGTACTCATCCAGGTAGTCCTTGCCGGGGCCCTTGAGGCGCCGGCGGGTGATCACCTTGGCAATGTTCACCGCCCCCTGGCTGTGCAGCCACTGCACCCGCGCGGCAGTCGGCAGTTGCTGTTTGGTCATGCTGATGCGGGTACTGGTGCCCAGCGCATAGAGCCGTTGCGTGGCCTCGTTGAGTTGGCGGTTGAGGGTGGCGGCAGACGGGCGATCGCTCTCCGTGAGGTTGCGTTGGGTCAGCGCCTCTTCGATGTTGCTCGCTGCCAGCTCCATGCGGGCGGCGTGCTGGTGCAGCATCTCTTCGATTTCCACCGGGATTCGCCCGGCTTTCCTTGACTGCACCAGGAGGCGCTGGGTCGCGGAGGGCTCTTCATCCAGCAGGTTTTGCGCGTTGCTCATGCTGATATTGAGGTCCACCGCCACCGGCCGTTGTGGCCTTGGGGTCGGCGTCGTGCGCTCGACCCACACCCCGGGGCTTTTTTCGTGGAAGGTCGCAATGACCTTGCCCGTGACCGGCGCCTTTACGTCCAGGAGCCCCTCGTCAGAGGGGCGTGGCTCGCCTACTACCACCGCGTTGAAGCGGGTCTTGATGACCTTCTTCTTCGGCGCCTGCTGCGTTTTTGACGGGCCGGCCTTGGTCTCCCGCGGCTTGCGTTCTTTCAACAGTCGGGCCAGTTCATGCACGGCTTGCCTGTTGAAATCGTCGATGCGCTGGCGAAGGCTCTCCAGCGGTTCCCTCTGCACGTAGTCCGGGTGTTCGGCGTGCAGGTCCAGCAGGCGTTGGTCCACCAGGGAGAATTGTTCGACCAGGCTGTTGAGCACCTCAATCCGCTCGCCCGGGTCGCTGACAGCGGCGTCGGGCATGGCCTCGATCCATGTTTGTATGTTGAGGTCGGCGATGTTCACGATTTCATTGAGCTGGGTGTGGGCATCGACGAAGGCTTCACCGCTGCCTTCCCTGATGCACAGGTAGCGATTCAAAGTGATTTGCAGGGCCTTGAGGTCGTGAAGCTTGAAGTCAGGCAAGGCATGGAGGGTGTTCTGGATGACTTTCATGCCGTCGATGCCCAGTTCCTGCAGGTGCAGGTAACGGGTTTGCGCGTATTCGAGGCGGCTGATCATGTCCAGGTTCAGCTGCGACATTTTCTCGGCGAGTGCGGTCTGTCTCTCGGTTTGCATCGGCGCGAGGGCTTCCATCTCATCCAGCGTCGACAACAGTTCTGTCCGGAACGTCGGCAGGGTTTCAGAGACGGCGAAGCGCGTGAGCAGCAGTTGCTGGTTCAAGTAGTCGATCATGTCGCCCTGGTAGTTGGGCACCGTATCGATGACGTTCAGTGCCCGAAGCTGGCGGATGGGCACGTCATACTCAGCTAGGCGCGTGTCCAGTTTTTCGATGAACGCCCGGCGTTGTTGGTTGGTGGAGGGGCCCGGTTGCGGGTCTATTGCCGCGTGTGCCATGGCAACCTCGGCTTGCCCGCGCTTCTGGCCTGCATTGAAGGTGGTGAGCTGGCCCCTGAGCTCAGCGATCCGCGATGGTTTTTTGGCCTGCGCGGCCTTGCGCCGATTCCTGAATCCGGCGCCACGCAGGCGAAGTCGCGTGTCGACAAACCATTGGCCGGCCAGGTTACTGACCAGCAACGGGCCGACGTGGGAGGGGCGCTGCGGATCGACAATCATGACGTTGTCGTTCTCATCCAGCATGACCTCGAACCAGCGCTCCTTGACCGGTGCGTACCATTTTTCACCCAGGGCAGAGAGATTCAGGTGGGGACCGGGTTCTTGGCTTGGCTCCCTAAGCCCTGCGGGTTTATCGACTTTGAAGCGATCCAGTGTTGCCGCGAGGCTCGAGGGTAAGCGATTGAGTGCGCCACTGTTGTGCAGCGGCCCCAGATGGCGTGCCGGCAGTTCGGCATCGGGCAAGTTGGGTTGCTGCGTCACCACGATCTTGCGCGGCAGCGGCGTGGGGCGATGGGCGCTTGCTGGCGGTTCAAGCCTCGGCGGCTGCGCCTTGAGCGGGCGGGGCTGCGGCGGATGGCGCAGGGCAACATGCAGCACCAGGGCCATGCCCAGGTTGAGCAACAGGTCGACCTGCGCCGTCCAGGAGGTCTTGCCGTCAGGCCCGGGCTCGGCTTGGGTGGCTTCCTGCAGGTCGTCCATGATTTGCCAGATCCAGGCGGCAATCCCGACCGTGCGCCCCAGAAATGGCAACGCCGCGCTGAAAATCAGCCAGCCGGCCTGCCGGTAGGTGGCCCAGCGTTTCTTCACGTTGGATACCGATTGCCGGTTGGCCAGTTCAACCATCGCATTGGCGTTGTCCTTGAACAGGGTCGCCAGGTGATCGTTGCCCAGCACCTCATCACTCAAGGCAATGGGGCCGCTCATTTGCACCACTACCTGCGGTTCCACCAACCCGCGAACCACGGTCCATGGCGAGGGCAGGGCGGCAGGGAAGACGTACTGCTCGTAATTGAAGCGGCTGTCGTTGGGTAACCAGGCCAGCACCGAGTCGCGCAAGCTGCGGTGATGCTTGATGGCATACAACAGGTTTTCGCGTGACGGGAACTGCACCAGCACCGGGTCCAACAGGGGGCGATACAGCAGGCAGGGGCCTTGGGTGTGATCGCGGGGGCCGATCACGAACATATTCGCCACCGCATCCGGTTCCCGGCCGGGCCGCAGGGTGGGGATAAATGCCAGGCGACGGATGACAATCTCTTGCCCCTCGACCTGTCGGTCGTGCGCTTGCGCCTGCACGGCGGCGGCGACATAACGGTAACCGCGATCATCAATGCCATGCTCGCCCTGGATTTTCCACTGCAGGGCCAGCAGCGGCAGTTGCGCCCGCAGGTGCGAGGTGTAGAGGGTTTGCCGGCTACGGGATTGCTCCGGGTCATCGAGCAGGGTTGTCTTGATCAGCGCGGGGTAGTGTTGGCCGATGTCGAGGGTTTCGATCACGCCCTTGAGGTAGTCGTACGTCAGCCACGCGGGACCTGTGCCGCCGTTGTAGTGCACGCTGGGCGTGCCGGTGGGCAGGCCGGTAAGGTTTTCCAGGGCCAGGTCGACCAGGCTGCGCCGGGTGATGTCGCTGGCGCCGGGCAGCACAAACGTGCCCCAGACCACAGGGCTCTCGATGCTGATCTCGACCTTGTCCAGGCTCAGGCTCGCGCCATTCCTCTGCCGATTGATCTGTTTTTGCAGTTGCTCGCGTGCGTAATCGCGGATCGGAGGAATGCCGTCCTGGAACGTTCGACCGAGGTTGTGGGTATGCACCTCGGCCAGTTCGATCACGTACCGGCTGTAGATCGACACGTCGAGGTCCGAGGCGTTGGCGAGCCAGTCGGGGAGCTGCTCATGAATCTGGCGGATGCTCGACAGCGAGTGCTCGCTCAGGTCCTCGATCACCGGCAGGATCCGCGCGACAGCCTGGCCGGTCGTGACCGCCACGGGAGCGACCTCGAAGCCGGCCGGGCCAATCGAACCGATCGCCTGCAGTTGCAGGGCGATCAGGTTGCACGCCAGGCTGTCGAAGAAATCTGCGCTGGGTTCGTACAGCCGCCATTGCACGCCGACATCCAGTTGATATTGGACCAGGCTGGCGGGCAGCGACTCACCGAGCTTTTCCAGCGACTCGAACTTCTCATAACCGTTGAGCAGCGAGTAGGCCAGAATCCGCTCGCTCTGCTCGTGTTTGCCGATCAACACCGCCATGTCCGACAGGCCGATATGCGTGGATTGGTTGTGGTGATGGCCATCCATATCGATCAGGTAGGCGTGGGTCTGGAACGTATCGAAGGCCTTGCGCTTGGCCTGCTCCGGAAAGTGGAACAGCAACCTGGCCATGGCGCAGTCGTGCTCGTCCCAGCCCTCCTGCGTGGTGACGTTCCACACGTTGCGCAAGGAATGTGAGAGCAGCTGCCAGCGCGGGCCAGACATACCGTTGGAGGTATTCCAGTAGTCGAGTTGCTGCTCCTGGTAGGCGGTGAAAATCTGGGCTGCCAGCTCATTGATCAACCGCGCGATGGCATCGATCTTCACCGGCAGGTGTTCGGCGCGCGGTGCCTGTGGCTGCGCCGTGAGGAAATGCTCGCCGTCGATATAAATCACCGGCTCCGGCGACAGGGCCTGGTTGGCCAGGACCGAGGTCAGCGACTCCATGGCGGGGGGCGTTGACTGAATGAGGTCGTCGGCGATGCGCCAGTGTGGCGTGACGACGGTGGCCAGGTCCGGGTCGATATTCAGTGTCGGGTATTGCTCCTTGAGGGCGGCGCGCAACAGGTTGGCGGCGACTTCGCGGATGGACGGGCCGGTACTCAGTTGCGTCAGCAGATCGTAGGTGCTGGGCGGGCGGTTACTGGTGGGGATCGAGTCGGTGGGCATTTGCAGCTCCTTGGCCGGTATCAGGCGTGAAGAGCTGCAAGGTAGAGTCTGGCAAGGCGGGCGAGACGGTAGATAAGTAGTAACGGCCGGGGCCTGCACGCCCCGGCCGTGGCCGATCAGGTCCCGGACTTGATCTTGGTCCAGGCGCGGGTCCTGGCGCGTTCGGCGTCGCGGCCCAGGGGTTTCAAGGTGTAGAGCGTGGCCATTGCCGCTTCGGTGGGGTACAGGTTGGGGTTGTTGCGGATCGCCGGGTCAACCTGTTCAGTCGCGTCCTTGTTGGGATTGGGGTAGCCGACGAAGTCACTGATTGGCGCGATCACACCGGGTTGCAGCAGGTAGTTGATGAAGGTGTAGGCGTCCTGCGGGTTCTTCGCGCCTTTGGGGATGGCAAGCATGTCGAACCAGATCGGCGCGCCTTCCTTGGGCAGGCGCATGTCCACTGTCACGCCGTTCTTGGCTTCCTTGGCGCGGTTGGCGGCCTGGGAAAAGCTGCCGGAATAGCCGACGGCGACGCAGATGTCTCCGTTGGCAATGTCGGCCATGTACTTGGAGGAGTGGAAGTAGGTGATGTACGGACGGATCTTCATCAGCAGCGCTTCGGCTTTTTCATAATCCTTGGGGTTGCTGCTGTTGGGGTCCAGGCCCAGGTGCTGCAGGGCCAGGGGCAGGATCTCCGACGGCGAGTCCAGCAGGGCGACGCCGCACTGCTTGAGTTTGCTGATGTTTTCTTCCTTGAAGATCAGGTCCCAGCTGTCCACCGGCGCGTTGTCGCCCAGCGCCGCCTTGACCTTGGCCGGATTGAAGCCGATCAGGATGGTGCCGTACATGTAGGGCACGGCGAATTTATTGCCGGGATCGTTGGCCTCGATCAGCTTCATCAGCTTGGGATCGAGGTGGTTCCAGTTCGGCAGTTGGCTGCGGTCCAGGGGCTGGAACACGCCGGCCTCGATCTGCTTGGCCAGGAACACATTGGAAGGCACCACCACGTCATAGCCGGAGTTGCCGGTGAGCAACTTGGCCTCCAGGGCTTCGTTGGTGTCGAAGATGTCGTAGACCAGTTTGATCGCCGGGTTCTGCGCCTTGAAGTCATCCAGGGCCTTGGGCGTGATGTAGTCGAACCAGTTGTAGACGCGCAGGGTTTTTTCTTCGGCGTGGGCGGCAGTGCTGAGCACCGCCGCGCAGAGTACAAGCGACTTGAGCATGTTCATTCGGCTGACCCCTCAAAACCTTCGAGAACGTTGACGGCATTGATGCCGATTTCTTCCACGGCGTAGCCGCCTTCCATCACGAACAGCGTGGGCGTGCCGAGCTGCGCGATGCGTTTGCCCATGGCCAGGTAGTCCGGGCTGTCGAGCTTGAACTGCGAGATGGGATCGTCCTTGAACGTGTCCACACCCAGGGAGACCACAATGATGTCGGCGCCGTAGCGCTCGATTTCCCCGCAGGCCTGCTCCAGGGCCGCGCTCCAGGTGTCCCAGCCGGAACCGGCTGGCAACGGGTAATTGAAGTTGAAGCCTTCCCCGGCGCCCTCGCCCAGCTCATCGGCGTAGCCGAGGAAGAACGGAAACTCCGCTTCCGGATGCCCGTGGATCGAGGTGAACAGCACATCGCTGCGTGCATAGAAAATCGACTGGGTGCCGTTGCCGTGGTGGTAATCCACGTCGAGGATCGCGACTTTCTTATGGCCCTGGTCGAGGAAGGCCTGGGCGGCGATGGCGGCGTTGTTGAGGTAGCAATAGCCGCCCATCAAGTCGCTGGCGGCGTGATGTCCCGGTGGCCGGCACAGGGCGAAGGCGCTGCGGGCGCCGTGTTGGATCGCCTGTTGCGCGGTGAGCGCGACCTGCGCCGCGCTGTAGGCCGCTTGCCAGGTGCCGGCGGTAATCGGCGCGCCGCCGTCGAAGCTGTAATAACCGAGCTGGCCGTGCAGGCTGGTGGGCAACACGCGGCGCAAAGTGCGTGCGGGCCAGGTGTAGGGCAGCAGGTCGCCGTCCTGGTTGAATTCTGTCCAGCGTGCCCAGGCGCCTTTGAAAAAGTCGAGGTAGTCGTGGCTGTGAACGCGTTGCAGCGGTGCCAGGCCAAAGTCCTGCGGCGCTTGCACGGGGCCCAGTTCGCGGTCCTTGACCCGCTGCAGCACGTGGTCGGCGCGCGAGGGCATTTCGAAGCAGGGCATCAGCTGCCCGTCCATCAGTTCGCAACGGCCATGGTGCAGGTGGTGATCGTCCGAGTAGATCGTCAGCATATTGTTGTTCTCCGCAGGCGGTATCGGTGCATGCAGTCTTGCGGGCGACGGCGATTATGAGAACGGCAGGAGCGGCCAAAAGGGGATAAATGTGGCCAGATTGTCTGTCCGAAATTCGCCCCTCAATGGGGCGTCATGGTCGAAATTGGCTCGGCGCCACGCCGCTCCAGCGCACGAACGCATGGCGAAAACTGGCGGTCTCGCTGAACCCCAGGGCCTCGGCGATCCGATAGATCGGCCACTGATCTTCAGCCAGCAACTGTTTGGCGCGTTCAAAGCGCAGCTCGTCGAGCAGTTCCTGGTAGCTGCAGCCCAGGTCATGCAGGTGTCGGCGCAGGGTGCGCGCCGAGCACTTCATCTGCTCGGCCAGGCCTTCGAGGCCAGGTGCGGCGTGCAGTTGTGCCGCGAGCAGCTGGCGGATCCGTCCCAGCCAGGCTTCGCGCCCGGTGAATTCGGTGTTCTGTTTACGGCAGCGCTCGGCCATGGCCTGATGGGTCACGGTATCGGCGAGGGGCAAAGGCTGGGAGAGCCAGCGTTGGTCGAAGGCGAACGCATTGGCGGTGGCCTGGAACTGCAACGGGCAGTCGAAAGACTCGGTGTAGCGCGCCTGATAATCCGGCGCATCATGCTCAAAGCGCGCGCCCAGCAAGGGCAGCGGATGGCCGAGCAGGTCGTCGCAGATGACCTTCAGCGATCCCAGGCACAGCTCGACGTTGAAGGCGGTCAGCGCCGGGTTCTCGCGATAATCGCCGGCGGTGAACCAGATACGCTCGCCGTCCTCCTCCAGGCTCAGTTCGAACAGTGTTCCCAATAGCGCCGGATACCGCAGGGCCAGGCGCAAAGCGTCACCGAAAGTGGCACTGGTGAGCAGGGCATAGCCGAGCATGCCGTAGGACGAAACGTGCATGCGCCGCCCCACGATCAGGCCGATATCGCGCTGCAACGCCACGGCATTGGCGCACACCTGCATCTCCTGGTGGGTGGCAATACGCGTGTCGGCGCGGCTCAAGTCCGCCGCGCAGATACCGCTGCCGGCCAGCAGCGCTTCGGCGGGCAGGCCTTCGGCCTTGAAGGTGCTGAGCACCAGGGAGACAGCATTGAGGGTGGTGAGGTGGGAGTGCAGCATGCGGACTTCCAGCCAGGTGATGGCTGGAAGTGGAGCAAGTTATATGCCGATCAGCTCAGTTCGCCACACAGGTCGAGTTCCACCAGGCGGCGGACGTCTGCGGTGGCGAGGCCGGCACCGAGCAGCGCTTGCAGCTTGCCGAATGCCGCTTCGCGGGTCATGCCGCCCCCGGACAACACACCGACACCGCGCAAGCGGCTACCGGCTTCATACACGTCCAGTTCTACGCCGCCTTCATGGCATTGAGTGATTGCCACCACCACCACGTCCCGATCCTGCGCGCGCTGGAGGCTGGCCAGGAACGCCGGGTTATCGCTGGGCCCGGTGCCGCTGCCGAAGCATTCGAGCACCAGTGCCTGGATCCCGCTGTCGATCAGTGCATCTACCTGCACGGCGGCAATGCCCGGCACCAGCGGCAATACGCCGACATTGGCCAGGGCCTTGGGCTGGCGGTAGTCCAGGGCGGCGGGGAGCGTCTCGGCCTTGGCCACGCCACCGTTACGCTGCAACGCAGCAAACGGATGGCGACCAAAACTGCGGATTTTCGCGCAGCGGGTCGGGGCCATCAGCGCGCCGTGGAAATACAGGTGCACACCCGGGGCCAGGCCTGCGCCCAGCGCTGCCAGCGAACCGCTGACGTTTTCCCAGGCGTCGCTGTCAGGCACGCCGGCGGGCAGCATCGAGCCGGTAAATACCACGGGCACCGGCAAACCCAGCAGTTGGAAGCACATGGCCGCCGCGCTGTAGGCCAGGGTATCGGTGCCGTGCAGGACCAGCACCGCGTCGCAGCCTGCGTCCGCGGCTTCAACCACCGCGACGCGCAGGCGCTGCCAGTAGGCGGGAGTCATGTTGGCGCTGTCGATCAGCGGCGCCATTTCCCGGAAGCGCCAGGCGGGCACGGGCTCGTTGGCGAGATGTTCGCGCATGCGGGCTTCGAAACCGGATGCGGGCGCCAGGCCGTTGGCGCTGGCCTGCATGCCGATGGTGCCGCCGGTGTAGAGCACCATGATGTTGTTAGCTGGGGACATCGAAGAATCTCCTGAACGAAAAACGCCGCCGGGCCCAGAGCATGCCCAAGGCCGGGCGGCGTGTCATCTATCTAGGCTTACGACGCTCAGCGTTGCGCTTGAGCGTTCAGTTCAGCCGATGCTTGAGCCGTTGGCTGCGACTTCACCGGATTTGCCGGCCAGGCCTTGCGATCCAGGTCCAGGTCAGGGAACTGACTGGAGTCGAACACCGGGGTCTTGATGCCCGCTGCGCGCTGGTTGTCGTAGTCATTCAGGATGCGCATGGCGATCTTGAACAGGAACGCCAGGGCGAACAGGTTGACGAACGCGAGCATGGTCATGGTGATGTCGGCGAAGGCGAACACGGTGCTCAGGTTCTCGATCGAACCCCAGAAAATCAGCACCAGCACCAGCGCGCGGTAGCCCATCAACACTTTGCGGTTGTCGCCCACGATGAAGCGCAGGTTGCTCTCGCCGAGGTAGTAGTTGTACATGATCGAGGTGAACACGAACAACGCCAGGGCCACCGAGATGAACATCCGGCCCCAGTCACCGACCACGGCCGCCAGGGAGTTCTGGGTCAGGGCAATGCCGTCGCCTTCAAAGCCCGGGGTGTAGAAACCGGAGAGCAGGATCAGCAGCGCCGTACAGGTGCAGATCACGAAGGTGTCGAGGAACACGCTGAACGCCTGCACCACGCCTTGGGCGATCGGGTGTTCTACCGACGCCACCGCTGCCACGTTAGGTGCACTGCCCAGGCCGGCTTCGTTGGCGAACACGCCGCGCTTCACACCCATGATGATCGCGCTGCCCACCAGGCCACCGAAGGCCTGGTCCAGGCCGAAGGCGCTCTTGACGATAGTCGCGAGCATGGCCGGCACGTGGTCGAATTGCAGCACGATCACGTACAGGGTCACGGCGATGTAGACGAGGGTCTTGACCGGTACCAGCAGGTCGGCGATCGAGGCAATACGCTTGATCCCGCCGATGAACACCAGGCCCAGCAATACCGCCAGCGCCAGGCCGGTGTAGGTGGTGTCCAGGCCGAAGGCGTTGTTCAGCGAGTGAGTCACGGCGTGGGCTTGCAGGCCGTTGAAGGCAAAGCCGAAGGTCACCAGCAGCAGGAAGGCCATGACCATGCCCAGCCAGCGTTTCTTCAAGCCATGCTGGATGTAGTAGGCCGGGCCGCCACGGTAGGTGCCTTCGGCGTCGGTGCGCTTGTACAGTTGGCCGAGGGAGCATTCGATGAAGCTCGAGGACATGCCCACCAGTGCGGTGACCCACATCCAGAACACGGCACCCGGGCCGCCCAGGGTCACGGCAATGCCGACGCCTGCGATGTTACCGGCGCCGACGCGACCGGCGAGGCTGAGCATCAGCGCCTGGAACGAGCTGAGCTGGCCGGAGCTGCTTTTCAGGCTGTCGCGAAACACCGAAAACATGTGGAAAAAGTGACGCAATTGAACGAAACGCGAGCGGATCGTGAAGTAGCCACCGAGCCCGACAATGAGCACGATCAATACTTTCCCTGAGAGGAAGTCGTTGATGACTTCTAGCATGGAGTGTTCCTCGCTGATTTTTCTAATGGCAAACGCAGGACGGTCCGACACGTCGTATGGCACCAGGCAGTGCACGACGGTTCGACCCCAATCCTTTTGCGGGTGTTGTTATTCATGCGGTTTCGCGCTTCCAGGGTCTCGTTACCGACGACCGCTGACGCGAAGAGGGGCGGCACTATACCTAGGAGTGTGTGATCCGTCTGCACGAGGCGATTAAAGGTTTCAGCAGGCCGGAGTCGGGCAAGGCGGGTTTGCAGGGCGATATTGGAGTTTTTATGGACGTCATTTCACAACCTTGAGGCAAAAAAAAGGGCCTGAAGAACGAGCCTTCAGGCCCTCAAAAGGTGAGAGGTGTCTAGTCCCTCAACCTGGTGAGCGGTGCAACAAACGCT
>Ga0153921_1000589_pt1 | contig 18346 bp, 7 predicted proteins | sample TSNJ005MetaG_FD_104691 | JGI IMG/M metagenome (GOLD analysis project Ga0153921, IMG submission 104691) | Attine ant fungus gardens microbial communities from New Jersey, USA - TSNJ005 MetaG | ecosystem: Host-associated > Fungi > Mycelium > Unclassified | place: USA: New Jersey, Brendon T. Byrne... | reverse complement strand
TTACGCCGTGCGCCTGGCGCGCAGCACCCGCTCCTGGCCTGGCCTGGCCCTCGGTGCCGGGCCACGAGCGTCCATTGCGCTGGTGCGGTGCGCCCGCGCCCGCGCGTTGCTGCGCGGCGGCGAGTTCGTGATTCCCGATGACATCAAGGGCTGCGCGCTCTCGGTGCTGCGCCATCGGGTGCGGTTGGCGCCGGAGCTGGACATCGAAGGTCTGCAGGTCGATCAGGTGCTGCAGCAACTGCTCGACCAAGTGCCGGCGCCGCGCTTGTGAGCATTCAGGAAAGATCAAAAGATCGCAGCCTTCGGCAGCTCCTACACAGAGCGCGATGCCCGGTAGGAGCTGCCGCAGGCTGCGATCTTTTCAGCAGACAACCCGGTGCAGCGCCATGAAACCTTCGCGCCTGTTATTGATCTGGCTCGCCGCCCTGTGCCTCATCGGTATCCTCACGGGCACGCTGCTAGCCCTCGACATCGACGTGCCCGCCACGCTGTTATCGATCAACTGGGGTTTGCTCCTGGCCCTGCTGGTGCTGGCGCTCATCGATGCGCTACGCCTGAACCAACTGCCCTCGCCGCGCATCCAGCGGCAGACGCCTGGCAGCCTGGCACTCGGCCGTTGGAGCGAGGTACGACTGCAGCTCAGCCATGACTTCAACGAGCCGCTCGCGGTGGAGATTTTCGACCACGTGCCACAGGGCCTGAGCTTCGAAAACCTGCCGCTGGCAGTTGAACTGCAACCCGGGCAATTCAGCGAGCTCGGCTACCGTCTGCGCCCGCTCAAGCGCGGTCACTTCCGCTTCGAGCATTGCGAAGTCAACCTGCCCAGCCCGTTCGGTCTGTGGACAGGCAAACGCCTGCTCGCCGTGAGCGACGAGATCCGCGTCTACCCGGACTTTGCCAAACTCTACGGTGGGCAGTTGCTGGCGGTGGACAACTGGCTCAGCCAGCTCGGCGTGCGCCAGCGCCAACGTCGCGGGCAAGGTCTGGAATTTCATCAGTTGCGCGAATTTCGTGAGGGCGACAGCCTGCGCCAGATCGACTGGAAAGCCACTGCCCGCCAGCGCACACCGATTGCCCGCGAGTATGAAGACGAGCGTGATCAACAGATCATGTTCATGCTCGATTGCGGGCGGCAAATGCGCAGCCAGGATGGTGAGCTGTCGCATTTCGACCATGCGTTGAATGCGTGTCTGCTGCTGAGCCATGTCGCGCTGCGTCAGGGCGATGCCGTAGGGCTGAGCACATTCGCTGTCGCGCAACCGCGGTTTCTCGCGCCGATCAAGGGTGCCAGTCAGCTCAAGGTTCTGCTCAACGCCGTTTATGATCTGGACAGCAGTCAGCGTCCTGCCGACTATTCAACCGCGACCAGCCAGCTGTTGGCCCGGCAGAAGCGCCGGGCGCTGATCGTGCTGCTGACCAACCTGCGTGACGAGGACACCGAAGACCTTCTCGCCAGCGTCAAACGTCTGAGCCAGCAGCATCAAGTGCTGGTGGTCAGCCTGCGCGAGGAAGCCCTCGACCGCGTGCGCAATGCCCCGGTCCAAACGCTGCCCGAAGCACTGGCCTATTGCGGCACGGTGGATTACCTCAATGCCCGGGCCGAGCTGCATGAGCAGTTGAATGCTCATGCAGTTCAGGTGCTGGACGTGCGCCCCGACGAATTGAGCATAAGGCTGGTCAATCGTTACCTGGACTGGAAGCGCGCAGGGGTTATTTAGTGTTGCCGGATTACCAGTACAGCCGCATAGGCCTTTTCAGGTTGACCAACGGGGTTTCGAATTTCCACTTTAAAGCTGACCACACCCGGCTCACGAGCCCAGTACTCCGCGATGATCTCTCCGTTGGCTCTTGTGTAGCCTGGCTTGAAGGCTTCGCCGTTCATGCTGGAATAGAATTCTCGCCCGGGCAATGGCTGGCCGGAAACACTTGAAACCATGGTGCCTCTGAACTGCGCAACCGAACCCGCGTCAATCGGACTTTTCATTGCGCGCAAATCCCTGATCGTGGCATGGTCAGGATGCGAGGCAGGATCCAACACTTTGATGTTCAGATTCAGGCTGCTTTCGACTTCCGCCAGGATGCTGGCCGTAAGCGTTATGTCACCGATTACCATGGGTTCGGCCATCAGATACGCTTTGCCATCCACCTGCGTCACGGAAGGTGCAATGATCTGTGAACCAAGGCTCCAGGAAACGGACGCTTGCTCAAACGGCCCCCCGGAATGTCGACCTTTGACAAGGGCCCATACTGGTAATGTTTCTCCCTGATAGACGCTCAGTGCATCTGAGTGTAACTCCACCAGTACCGGCTCATCTTCCATGACTTCGACCCACGACGGAGCAGAATCCCAGCCGCCCAAACCACCACGCACCATAGCCTCCAGAACACCACTACGCGAAGGCAATTTAAACGTTGTCCGTGCTCTGCCTTGGGCGTCGCTCTGAGCACTGGCAATCGTTGCTCCCGGCAGATTCCACATGACTTCAATGCCTGCGAGAGGCAGGCCGGTCAATGCCGAAATCACTGTAGCCATCGCCTCGACTTCCTCAGTGGGGTATCCCTGCGCAGGCACCACCACGACGTCGACAACTTCGCGGGGGACACTCAGCGAAAAAGAGATCGAGATGGACTCCGAATAAACCGCATCCCCCACCGTAGCCGTCAATACCGCCTCGCCCGGTGTCTGCGGTTTGAAGCGTACAGTGGCGACACCATAAAAGTCGGTCAGACTGGTGACCGTCCCCAGATCCTGGTTGCGCCAGGTCACCCATACTCCGGCGATACCTTGACCGGAAATGGACGACACCACTGTCACCTGCTCGACCAGCTCCTGCTCCCATTCCACCACTTGTTGAACGCTACTATGGGTGATGAGTTTCCATACCTGCGCCCCCTCCCCCAGCGACATCGCATTGGCCGGAGACAAGCTGGCAAGGCGCTCCGCTCCCAGGCGCAGCGCGAAGCCACCGTCCTTCAGGTCGGCGCAACGCAGGGAATAACGCAAACCGATTGCCGAGGGCCGGCGCGATGCGCCGAGCGCAGGTTCGAAACTCAGCCCCAGTTCCGCAGGGCCGGTGCCGGTCAAGCCCAGGGTCAGTTCCTGGTCGAGCAACGGGCTGCCCTCCGGGAGAAGTACTTCGATGGCATGTGAGCCATTGCGTCGCGGAAAGTAGGTGTGACTGCCCCATGGATGTTCATCATGCCCATCGAAACGCACCCGCACCGCTTCCCAAGGGTCACGGGCAAGCGCCGTAAAGGACAGGGTACGCTGCTCTTCGTAGCCATCGAACGGGCTGTGCACAATGGCCACGACGTTCTGCTGACCGGGACTGCTCGGCACCAGGCCAAACCCGGACCAACCCAGTGCATCGCTGACAACGCTGTCTGAACTGTCAGCGGCCTTCCACTGCACCGCCACCTGCGCCACCGCTTGGCCGATAAATGCCGAAACCACCCTGACCCAGCTCCAGGCCTTATCCTTGCCGATGACGGCGTCGACCGCTGACTCACGCCATTCTTCGATTCGCAACTTGTTGTGGCCGAGCCGCATCGGGTTGGCGGTCATGGACAGGTTCAATGCTGGCAAATAAAGCCCAAGTATAAAGGCGCCAGAGACCTTGCTCGCGCTGAAGTCCAGTGCCCATCCGATCCCCCCGTCGTCAAGTGGCCGGGCACTATCGAGCGGAGGTTCAACACTCGCGTCCAGCTCTTCGGCCGGGGTTCCCAGCCACATCAAAGTCCCCTGCAGGCCCACCAGCGGACTCAAGGCATTGGGCAGGTAGCGCAAGGTGTGCGTGGCCCCGATGCAGGGAAACATCCTTTGACTGGCGGTTGTCGCGGTTACCTGATCCAGCATCACCGTCAGTTCATCCTCAAGCTCCGTGGAGATCAGGCGACCGAACAACTCCCGGGGTCCGGTAAGCACCGGACTGCTCAAGGTCAGGCTGAACAGGCTACTGGTACTCGAGGCGACCTGCGAACTGAACGTCCACTCCAGTCCTTTTGCCTCAAGCTTTAACGGCTCGCCGATAGACGTAACGGTCAACCCGATTCCCGGCGACTCCCCCCGCCATTGCAACGTCACCATCTGGTCAAGCAGCACACTGCCGACCGTGGGCTCGATCCTCAGTGTGTGTGGGGCTCCGCGCCAGCACAGCAACCCCAGCTCAACCAGATCGACTTCTACGCCATCGAACAAAATCCTCAACTTATCTTTCCACGGACTGCTGGCCAGCGCCCTCACTGCAAACGGTCGCTGCACCGGCACCGCTTCGTCATGCGCCCGCACGCGAGCGTTCACCACCAGTTCACCGGCGCGGCTCGGTTGATAAAGCACGCTGGCCCAGCCGCCGATCCCCGATCGGGTGGCGATCGTACCTTCGCGTGTCTGCCAGTCTACCTGCGCATTGTTGACCGGATCGCCTTCGCCGCTGGCGATCATATGCACCACTTGCACACGCAACAGCACGCTCTCGCCTTCGTCCACCACGGGAAACTTGTTGGCCTCCTGAACCTCGCCAATGCGCACCAGATTGCGTGCCAGTGACATCGGTTTCCTGTCTGAACGCAGCAGTAACTTCGAGCACGACAGCTGCAACTGGAAACGCCCGTCGAGCTCGTCCCGGCAGATCAGTTCCCAGTTAAGATCGGCGGTACCGACGGGGACGAATTCTTCCAGCTCGGGACATACCTGTACGCCTAACTGTGCTGCAGAATCCCCTTCCCAGTGCATTGCCAATTCGATGTCGCGCAACACTTCAGGCACCCGCACGCTCAATTGATAGGTCGAGCCACGGTTGGGATAACCGGTCTTTTGCGCCCAAGGCAAGGCATTGCTTTCTACCACCGCCAGTACATCCTTCCATGGATCGGTCGCCAGCACCTGAACGTCCAGCGTCGTGGTTTCCACCCCACTGGCATAGTAGGGGCTTGCCACCGAAGCCTGGATAGCGAGTTTGCCAGCAACCGCTGGCAGGTACTCGAAATACGCCCAGCCTTCGGCGTCGGTCGGTGTCGTGCTCAGCCCCCCCAGCCCTTCGGTCGTCCAGGTCACCGTGCGCCCGGCCAGAAACTGACCGGTGTACCAGGAGGCCACTCGCACCCCCAGACGTACCGATTGCTTCAACTCCAGCACCGGGAAGTACGCGGCCTCCAGCACCTCACGAAACACCAGCCTGTGATGCCCCAGCGAGACCTGCATCGAGTACGGTTCGGCGGTGTACTGGTTCACCAGTTGCACCGTGAACAGATAAGGATCCTGACCACCGATCAACGGGCATTGCAGCAACCACGGTGAATCCAGCGGTTGATCGACACCCCAGTCAGGCGTTGCAATAACGGCGCCTTGTGGATTGTCATCGCTCACCAACGCAGCCTTGGTGTGCAGCCAGGGGCTGTCGGGGTCGAGTACGAACGCAAGCTGGTGCTGGAAGCTGCCGGTCGCCCCCAGGCAGAGGTGGACCGTCTTGCCGGGTGACGATTGCTCCGCGTCTACCTTCACCGTCTGCATCCGAGCGGGCTCAAGCTCAACGTCCAGGCGAATGCGAGTGATCAAGACCTGAGAGTAGTCCTCGGGATCAGCATTACCCGGAGCGACCACTGTGACGCGAATCTTGTCCTGGCGCTGCAACGGCGGATCGAACACGGCGTTGTACTTGAGCGGTCTGAACTCCAGCGGCAACCCTTGAGTGATCCGTGCCTGATCCTCTTCATGGTTACGAGGGCTGCCGGGCGGCAAGGGGATTTCTCTAAGGGTGGCTCCACTTTCATCAGTGAATATCATGCGGCCCGCTTCGATATGTCGCGTTTCATGCAGGAAACTCAGCACATACCTGGCTCCGGCGCTCGGCGTTACAGTTACGGTCACGTCCTGAAAGGCAGAGCCATGGTTTGCTGTTGAAAGCATCCTGATCTGTGTGCCTTCGTACGCCTCGCCCACGATCGCAACCCAGCGCTCGTTAACCGGCCCCCTTTTCCAATGGCTCCAGGCCTCACGGAAATCACCATTGAGCACCAGACTGTCATTAGCCTGAATGACGGGTTCAACCATGATGGCCTGCTCCTTTGATATTGCCTGACTGGCTGGAAGTCATCGCCCGGGTGACCAGGTCTTTTACGGCGAGGGTAAACGTCGGCTCACCGGACTTGGCCGTGTACCGGACGCGCACAATAATGTCGGTGAGCGATTCGAGCATCGACGCTTGCCGCTCGCTCTGCGGCCAGGGAAAGTGCAACTGCCAGCGCGAGACCGCGCCGGTGTTCTCGAACGGGTTGAGCAAGCCTTCGTCCGGTTTGCCGGCGTTCATGCCGGTGTCGGCGATCCCTGCCGATAAACCGATCTGCTGGCCACTGCGCAGATTGAACAGCACCTCGACCGGCGCCACCTTGCCCGCCGGCTGATGCAGGTACTCGACCGAGCGTGCCGAGGCCTGGGTAGCGGTCATACTGCCGACCTGCAGCAGCGTCGCCTGTACATCCTGATAGGGTCCGACCAGTACGGGCAGATCGACCTCGACCAGGCTGAGCAGCCGGCAATACTCCCCCGGGTGATCACGATCGAATGATAGCTGCGTCAGCTGGAACTCCAGCATGCCCTTGTCGATCAACTCGTCCCGAGTCTGGGTCCAGTCGGAGAATCCCGTCTGCGGATCAATCTTGTCATCGAACAGCCGTCGCAACGAAACGGTTTTGACCCGCTCCAGACGGCGCTCATGGCTTTGCAGGTACAGGCGATCCATGCGCAGCAGATATTCGCGCAAGTGTTCACCGGCGGTCAGCCCGTGACGGTTGTCCAGCCAGACCTGCGGCAACGCCTCAGCGGTTTCGTAATCGCCGGTTTCAGCACTCAACGACGCCCGGGCACTCAGGCACAGACTGACCACCGAATCGTAAGCCTGATAGTGCAGAGCCTTGAGCTGGCCCAGCAGCCAGCCGAACAATTCTGCATTGGTCGCGCGTTTCTTCAGGTAGTTGTAGAGCACCAGTGCCTGACCGTTGGCCCGCAGGGTTTGCTCCAGACTTGTCCTGGCCGCTTCGAGGGCAAATGTCTGCGCAGTGATCTGCTCGGCGATCGCACTGACTTCGGCCAGTGCCTGATCCCGTTGCAACTCCCACTCTCTGCGGCGCAGGCGGTAGTTTTCGGTGATGGCTTGTTTATCCGCGTCGATCTGCAACAGCATCGCGCCGATTTCCAGACCGAAGACCACGGCATCGGCGATTTTTTCCGGACGATGGCCACCGTTGGCCATGCCGAAAATACTCGGCAGGGCCCCCACGACCGCGCCGCCGCTCTTGATCGCGTGCGTCCCGGCATTCATCCATTTGACGGTCTGCAGTTTTTCCATGACCTGGTATTCGGCGTCGCTGATGTGTTCGTCGTACCAGGCTTTGTATCGATCGGCCCGTTGCTGGGCCACGGCCTGACTCTGGCCGAGGGCCTTGAGGCTGGCTTCAAGCTGGGCAATGGATTGCACTTGAACCGTGCGGGCGTAGTCGCCCAGTTCCTTGAGGTGCTCTTGCTGCAGTTCTTCTTGTTCGGCCCGATCGCGCTGTTCCAGCAGACGCAAGACCTGGCTGCCGTACTCCTGCAGTGTCTGCACGGCGCGCAATGCCGCCTCGTAGCTGACGCGCCAGCGAAAGGCGCCCACCACCAGACGTCCGCCCATCGGCCGCGGCATACCAACCCCGCCAGCGGCCAGATCGCGCAACAATTGATTGGGATCGGTGGGCGGGCTGAATAGCGGAACGTCCAGTGGTTTACCGTCAAGGGTCAGGTTGTTGCGCAAGTTGCTCAGGCGCTGCCCCGGCAAGTCGAACAGGTCAAGCAATTGCTCATTGATCGGCAGTTTGAACGGCTCGTTCGCCAGCAGGCCCATCAACGGTGACGCTTCGGCAGCGGGAGGAATGTCAGCCAGGGAAAATTGCAGCTCCTGCTCGAACTGCTCGAGCGCCGGTCGGCTCGCACTCTGTTTCATCAAGTCATCGACCGTCTGTGCTTGCCAGCGGGTAACTGCCCGGGCAGAAGGCGGCTTGCCCATCAGAAACTGCGCCTGCACGTAACACAGTTTCGCCGCCACCAAAGCATCCCGGGTGAGCTGGCGGTAGTACCAGTCGCCCCACGCGACCAGGTTCTTCACGTATTCGGTGAACACCAGGATCTGGTAATGCTGGGGTGCGGCATAGGCGATCGCATCCGGATCGGTCGGCATCAGTGCTTCGTGCCCCACATTCCCGGCGCTCGCCAGAGGGCGGCAGCGCCAGTATTCAGGCCTCGGCGGCACGTCTACCGGGTTTTCCGGGTTCTGCGGATCCTGCAAATCTTGCGAGTCTTGCGGATCAAACACGTAATGCGACCAGCTCTGCGCTTCCAGATAGCGATCCTCGGCCCGCAGACGGGCCGCCACCAGATGCGGCAGATGAAAAAACAGCTCCCAGAAATACAGACCGTTGGCCCCGTCGAACGCACCGTTCGGCTCGGCGATCGCCCCTGCGGCCGGAGGCGGTTCCGTCAGGAACTGGGTGTCCCAGTGCAGTACAGCATCTACGGAAATATTGCTCAAATGCACCAGATACGGCCCGAACAGTGAGTTCAAGCGTGTACGTGGCAACATTCCGGGCTGCCGGAACCCGATGAACTGCGCCGCATCCAGCGCGTTTTTTTCCAGCGTCGGCGGTACAAAACGGGGGATATTGAGCAGCGATACTGTAAAGGTCTTGCTGCCTTGGTCTGTGCCGCTCAAGGTAAATTCGGCCAGCCCGGTAAATCCGCCTTTCGCGCGTTGCAGTTTCATCCAGTCAGTAGCCCAACCACCCGCGACGAACTGCGGGCTCTTGGTTTCTTTTGGATCATCTCCGGCCGGATTGTTCAGCTTCAAAGTAAAATCGACCTTCGCGTCCCCAACCGGATTCCGCGCCCGGCACAGCCCCCTGACCCACAGGTAATCCTCTGTACCGACCTCCGAAAACACCGCCTGCAGCCCGTAATAAGCCGTCAGATCCCCCGAGGTCTGAGTCTTGATTGCGACCACCGGCTGATTTTTCGGCGTCAGTGGATGCTGCAAGGTCAGGATATCGGTGAAGCGATGAGCGGCCAGATGATCGAGCCAGCTGCCGTCGTCTTCGGCCAACGGACGAAAGAGCACATCACGGGTTGCGCGCACCCTCAGCGCCGCCGTGCCGGTCTTGTCGTTGGTGAGCAATACACCCAGTCGTCCATTGGGGTGAATGAGGTCATCGGCCAACGTCGTCGCGAGCAACCGGGCACCCGCGCTGTTGTCGCTGTCCTGGTCAGCGCTGTACAAGCTCAGGGGTGCCGACCATTCTGCGTTCTGGCTCATGAACGCCAGGTTGATGCCCAGCGTGTGCGGCAGGTAGCTCTCGTCATCCTTGGCACGCACCTCTTCACGCCATTCGGCCCACACCAGACACAAGCGTCCGCCCCAAAATAACGGCCGCATATCCAGAACCCGGTCCCCCACCGGAATGTCGACAGGTTGCCATTCACTCCATGCCGCCGGGTTGACCGGATTACCTGAAGCGGTGAGCTCAATGTCGGCCTTGCGCCAGAAATACTGAAACGGCTGCACCCGCTGCCGGCCGACGAAATAATAAGTTGCACGGCTTGCCGAATCGCCGTCCAGACAAGCACTGATGACATCCAGGTTGCAGGTCTGCTCGAATACCTTGAGGTATTGCTGCAACGCACGCTGCACCGAATCGCCGGTCAGCCGCGTTTGATTCAGGTCATTTTCCAGTGCCTTGAACAGACGGGTCTTGCGCTGGCGCACAAAGGGGTTGATGAAGTTTTCCGGATAGACCGCGATCAACGCCAGCGCCGCCCAGTCGGGGTAATTGCTGTACAGCTCCCAGAGTTTCAGGTGCTCTGTCGGGAAAACAGTTTTTTCGTAACCCGGCTCAAGCTTGCGATAGGCCGCATGAATGAATTGCTGCGCGCAACTGGTCGCCTCGGCGACCCACGAACTTTGCACCGGATAGTTATCCAGCGGGTCCATGCGCAACAGCTCGAACAGATCCTGCGGCGTTTTCACGAAGGAGTAGTTTTTCCTGGCAGCCTTGCCGATGCAGTACTCGACCAAGGCTGTGCGGCGTTTTTCCAACAATGGAGCCAGATTGCGTTGCGTCATGGCCTTGTCCTGCATCCTGAGGTGAACGCTGCGTCAACCAACACGGTCATTGGTGAGTCAGTGCTTCGGTGAAGGTGATCGGGTCAAAAAATGTTTCGCTGTCATTGGCATCGCAACGCACGCTGAAAAGGAACTTGCCGCCGGAGGGACTTGACACGTAAACCCGTGTAACCCCCTCGGAGTCGGCATGATTCTGCACGGGGCGAATCACCACCGAGCCGCTACCGCCGCCCGTGGGTTCAGCAAACCAGCGCACCAGACGGTTGCGCCCGGGGTTTCGATAGTTGTCGCGCAGCGTGGCGTACAGCTCGACTTCCTGCCCTGCCGTAACCGGCTCCTGCGGCACCTGGGCCTTCAAGGGTGCCGGGAAGAACAGCGTCTCGGCGTCATCGGAAATATTGATGGTCGGGGCCTGTTGCGCGTCGATCAGGTCAAGCCAGAACAGTGGCGTTTCCTGCCCCATGACCTTGCCCGGCAGATACTCGACCGTCACCGTTCCATTGACCTCGGTGGCCTTGGCCTCAATCGTGCCGAGGTTCACCTGCCAGTACACATTGACGCCGCTTAATGGCTGGTTGTCGGCGTCCTTGAGGGTCACGGTCAACAGGACTTTCTCGCCGGGTTTACCGGCCACCACCTCGGTCTTGTCCACGACACAGGTCATGGTGACCAGTGGTTGCGTCACCTCATCGGCGAAGGTAACCACCGACTCGCGGGTGTCTGAAAGGCTGAGCAGCGCGCGCTCGGCGGCAAATCGATACGCGTCCTTGTCTACATCCTCCGGCAGATTTCCCACGAGAAAAATCGTCAGGGCGTCCATGCCGCTGTGCCGGGCCAATACGCGGATACGCATCAGCAAATCGAGCTGGGGCAAAGTCTTGAGGATCTTCAGTTCAGGGTTGATGCGGCCGACGCACTCGCGCACCTCCTGCACACTCCAGTCGAAAAACGCCGCCAGCCGCAACGCTGCCGCGTCCTGTGCCAGCCGCAACGCATGGCCTGTCAGAGGGTCGGGCAATGCGTTGACCTGACGCAGGTAGTCGAGCAGTTTGCCAGCCGGTTGCTCGCTCAACTCGAAGGCCCGACCCAGCGCGCTCAGGTAATACAGGGTGCGGATCGACAGCAGGTGCCGGTCGTCCTGAGCCATCCAGGCCTTGTGGCCGTATTGCAGAAAGTCTTCGAGCAATACCGCAGACAGATCCAGCTTGCTCGTTACGGCACTACGGCGGCGCACATCAGCCAGCAGGCTCAGCAGCGGGTCAAGTTGTTCAGAGGCATGTGCGGCGGGTCTGAGTGCCTCGATTGCGTCACGGTCGGCACGCTCGCTGATTTGAGACAACAACCGATAAACCGTGGCCTGCGCCCAGGTCAGCACGAGCAATCCGCGTTCGGTATCAAGGCCGGTGTACACCGCCAGACACTCTCGAGCGACCGAGGCCTGCGCCTCCCGCGCCTGCAACAGCACGCCGAGCATTCGCTCGACGAGAATGACCCGCACACTGGCGTCGTTTTCGCCCAACCCTTCCCTGATTGCCTGGTCGAACTTGAGCCGGGCAAGGCTCAGGTAGTCGGTCTCGGGTAATTGCAGGTCGATGACCAGACCCGCCGGGTCGACCAGTTCGGTCAACAACCGCAGCCAGTCCAGCCCCTCCAGCGAGGGAACGCCAGCCATCGACAGGCCGGCGTTGTTGAACAGCGCGGCAGGCAGCAGGTTGCGGATTTGCTCGAACAACCGCTGCTCAGCCTGCGTGGCAACCGCCAGGGCCTGCAGCGGCGCCACTTGTTGCAGCATCCACAGCACGGGGAGCTCGCGATCCTTGCACCAGGACACGCAGGAATGCAGGGCATGGATCAGATTGAGCACGTCCGGGGTGGTTTCGCTATTGAGCCGCGTATGCACGCGCGGCAAGCCTGCCAGCCCGTCGACCCAGCTCTCGCCGCCCAACAGGGTCAGCATCAGCACGCCTTCGACCGGGGTAATGCCCAGCAGCCGTGGCAACTTCACCAGTCGGTAGAAACTCGAAATGACTGCCGTAGTGCGCTTCAGCGTGCCGTTGAACGCGTGCGCCCGTTCGATCGCTACTGCAAGGTAGACATAAGTCTGCAGATCGATGCCCAAGCCGCTGCACAACTGACTGATCGTCAGCTCCGCGACACCCTGCACCGGCAGCGTCGCAAACGTTGCGCCATCCAGCAGCAGGGGCTGGCGATAATTGCCCTGGCTGTTAAAAGTGCGATCGAACAGTGACAACACATTGGCACGACCGTAAATCGAGATTTCATCGATAAATGCCGCGAAATCCTCTGCCGAACAGCCATAGCGTTCGCGCAGCGACTGAAACAGGCCCAGCGCATGCACCTGATGGGTGGAAATCCACCACGGATTTGCCGGTGTCGCATGTCGGGCCTCTGCCCTGATCGCCGCCGTCAACAGCGCATCCACTTGCTCGCTGGGCAACTCCAACCATCGATCCAGGCGCAACTTGCGATTCATTCGTTCGTAGCGGTCGATGATGGTCGGGACTTGTGTCAGACGATGCAGAAAGGCTTCGCTGTCTTGCCGGTAATCAATGTCGAGCGCCGGGCTGGTCGCGCCGTTGAGATAGACCGAGCCGGATCGCTGGCTCTCCTCAGCGCCCGGCTGCTCGCTTTCATACACGCTGACGTTGGCCGAACGCGTCGGGGCGAATTCGCGAATCGACAGCAACGCCTCGATATCCCGGGTTTCCAGCCCCGTACGCTCGCCAAAGAATTTCACCTGATTGAGATTCGCCCATTCCAATCCGCTCGCGCCGAAGTTGCGTTCGTAATAGGCGTCCCTCGCGTCTGTATCGTCAGGTTTTATCGGAGCCTCCGTCAGCAATTCACGCTGATAAGGCCCCAGCCGCGACGCATGGGTGAAGGCGCGCCCGGCATCGTTGTCCCACGCCTCGGGTTGCAGGAAATAGGGATAGGCCAGATCCACCATGTGGGCGATATTGCCCACCGACAGGCCATGTTCACGGGCGACAAAATCCAGCGTGTCCCAATGCCGGTAGTACGGCAGGCCGTTGGGGTAACGGGTCTGGATCAGTGCCTCTTCGAGGTCTGTATCGCCATCGTTTTCCTTGATAAACGTTTCGAGCACCGGGACGACGATGTCCAGCGCCGACACCGCTTGATGCACGGCATTGAAGTCGACCAGCAGCTTTTTCAGATCCTGCCGACGCTCATGCAAATCGAGCTTTTCGGCACTGCCAACGGCGTGGATTCTGTCCTCGATCCAACGCAATAACTCGATCAGGTAGGCCACCGGGGATGCGATTGACTCCAGGGCCTGCGGTGGGCATAAACCATCGAAATTGGTCGAGAACAAACTCTCGTAGCTCGGCCCCTCAACCATCGACAACAGTCCGCTGTCGGGGTGCGTGACCCGGGCCTGCGGACCGCGTAACGAGTGTTCGATGAACTTGCGCCGGACAAACACAGCCAGGCTGTTGGCCCTGCGTAAAAAGGCCTGCGCGTCGTCGGTATTCATCCGGTAATGGCTGACCAGCCCCTGAACGCCTTGCTCGACCAGCGGAAAAACTGAACCGCCGTTTTCAAGGTAATCACAAAAATCGGCATAGGTTTCGCGCTGTTCATCACTGAACACTTGTCTCAGCAACTGCTGCACTGGGCGGATCACAGGCTCGGTCATGATCTTGCTCCCGGTGGAGTCGAAGTCACCTCGAAACGCTCGCTTTCAACCCAGTCGGAAAGGGTCGAGCCATCCGCAGCGTCGGTGATGGTCTGTTGGAATCGGCACCAGTGGCCGCCAGGGAGCAGGGGTTGCGTCGCCTCGCCGCGCCAGCCTTGAGCGGTGACGGCAATGCCTGCACTCAACACGGTTTCAGGGTTGTACCAGGGCACGACGCGTCCGACGCCAGTACGCCCCTTGCCGACGAAGCGAAGCGGATTTTCCACCCAGCGTCCCGGCGCCGGCTCATCAATCCCGGGCAGGTAAGTACCCAGTTCCACTGGATGTGCAGCCGAGGGGCCAGACTCGAAACCATCACACGAGGACACCGCCACCAGCTCCGCGGTGCCGCCGGACTGCCCCGTTTCAAGGGTCAACGACCAGGTACGATCCTCAAGCACCGGAGTGCTTGCGCGCACCGTGCCCTTGCTGCTTGTCAGCTTCACCGCAACCATGTCGCGTGGACGACCGAAGCCGGACACAACAACCCGACAACCGACGTGCGCGCCCCGTCCGGGGCTTTCGATAACCGGCGCAGCGGGCACCACTTTGTAAGTGCGCGGGGGGCTTTCCTTGGATTCATGAGTGTAGAAAAATTGCCGGGCCTTCAGGGTGTAGTTACCGACCGGCAGCGTTACTTCGGCATGCCATTTGCCCTCGGCGTCAACCGGGACTTTGTCGAGCAGGATTTCGCTCGGACTTTCACGCCAGATCGTCACCTGCCCAAGGGGTTCGCCGGTGCCCGAAACCGTCGAGGTGCGCGCCAGCGATTGATTCTCCTCCGGCACCTCGATGACCGGCGGCACCAGCACCACAAAATAGCTGCGTACATCACTGCGAGAAGATGGCCTGTCAGCGATGGTTTGCACGGCATCGATCTGGTATTTGCGGAACTCGAGTTTTTCCAGCTCGATGAACCAGGCGCCTTGAGCGGTCAGCCGTTTTGGCGCCCCCAGCGGCCGGTCGAATTGCGCATCACGCAACTGCAACGTGGCACCGCTATAGCCGTTGTCGCCGCGCACGGTCATGTCGTAGTGGGTGTCTGCGTTTTCATCCGGCTCGGTGATAACCGGTTTCTCCGGGCTGACCCAGAACGTTTGCGAGGCTGGCGGCGACGGGTGGCCGGCAACGGTCTGAATGACCGTCACCGTGTGCACTTTGTCTGGAGCAAAACCAGCGTCGCGCTTGAAGGTCCATATGCCGCTGGTTCCATCAGGTCTGTGCTCGGTCGCACTGTCGCTGTACTCGAGGCTCAGTGGCGCGCCGGGCCAGCAGGTGCCGGAGATTTTCGGTGAGAGTCCATCGTCTTCGATGGCGGTGATGACGGGGGCCAGCAGCGGCACGGTGATGGTCATTTCCAGCGGATCGGAGGCGAAGGAGTCTTGGGTCTGCACCACCAATACGATTCTGGTTGTATTCGGCGCCCAGCGTGCAGATGCCCGTACCGACCAGCCCTGGGCCGTGACCGATGCAGGCGGTGCAATCGGCGCACCGGTGGTCTTGTCCGTCACTTGCACTGTTGCGCCACTGACACCCTTGCCAGTCAGGGTCGGCGTGTAATCGACCACCGTATAAGACAGGTCGGTCGGCGCTGGAAAACAGTCGATATTGATGATCCGCTCCACCGCATCCGACACCGCATTACCCAGTTTTTGCACGACGCGCACCGTGCGCGTCGACCCCGGCGTCCAGGCCTGAGGAGCCCGGGTCGACCAGCCTTGCGCCGTGACCGTGGCCGCCGGAGCAACCGCGCTGCCGTTCGCTTTGTCCGTGATCTCGACCGATGCGTCGATAACTCCCTTGCCGGTGAACGTCGGGGTGTAATTGGAGACAGTGTGGGCTACGTCGGTGGGCACCGGCAGTTTCGATGACGTCTTGAACAGGTACTCCTGCGAAGGAATCCAGCCCCCGGCGTTATCGGAAACCTTCTGCACGACCTTCAGATCGTAGTCGCCGATGGGCCAGTTCTGTGAAGTCGTTCTCCAACTGCCTGCGGTCACGACAACGGCAGGTGGCGGTGTCGCACCTGCCGGCCCCCGGACAATCGTGATCTCGACCGTGGCGCCGGTAAAACCTGCGCCGGAAAACTCGATGGTGGTGAGGGACGGGTAGGTGAAGTTGACTCTGGTCAGTGCTGGGGGGCGGACTTTGAACAGCCGCGCCACACTACGCTGCGACTCATGATCGCCTTTGAATTGCTTGGCAACCAGAGAAACAGGCCCGGGAAGTAACGTGACGGACGCGCTCCATAGCACTCCAGTCAACACATTGCTCTGGCCCACTTGGGTGGAACCCAAGTCTTCAAACAAAACAACTCTGGCCCCTGCTTCGCCCTTGTTACCTGACACAGTAAAGGTCGTTGCTTGCGTTGAAGCATTCGCGGGAGAGATTATTTCAGGTATGGCCGGTCGCAAGTCGACCGTCACCAGTACCTTGTTCGAATACCCGATGTGCGTACCCTGGAAGCTTGATTCAGCATGAAAAACAAAGGACCTGCGGGTAGATCCTGACTGAGCCTGACTTTCCATGAGCCGTTTCTGACGGTTGCCTGCCCGTAGGAACCACCCGCCGCGCCTTCTCTGTAGATTGTGACGGTTACGCCGTCGTTGGGCCCAGTACCAGAGACTTCCGGTCTGGGTTCACGTATCACATCATTTTCTTTAGGCAGCGTGATCAGCGCAGGATCATAGACGACTGTAAAGGAGTAGCTCGTACGCCCAGTGTCTTGCTCCCCCCAAGGGATGTAGTACTCGACAGAGACGGTGTGCGGCCCCGGATTGAGGTCTGTCGTACGTTGATAAGTCCAGTGACCTGGCATTGGCTCAATTGCCCGGGAACTCGAACCGTTATCAAAGGATACATGAACAACCGCCGAAGCCCTGGGGTCTTTGGTACCGGTGACAAGTGGCCTCGCCCCCAACTCGGCGCCACTCTGGAAAGACGTAATCTGTGGTTTGGTTGCGATGTCAAACGACACGAACCCCCATGGTTGCCATTCGTTCCTGATTCTCGCCCGGAAACCGAAATGGCCTCTGCCGCCACGGTTGGTGGCGGGCACGCTTCTGAACAATACACCCAAGTCATTCGTATTCCCCGTATACCGCTGGCCACCATACTGATCGTCCAACTGGTATTCGTGAGTCCCCCATTCGCCCGCCTCAATATGAAAATACACGGGGGGTACCAGCGCGTAACCATCCGTGGGTCTACGAAAAAGAGGCGAAGGTCGCGCCATCAAGGGTTCATCGACATTAGCCGCAGGAGTGATTTCGGAGTTATTGCCAAGGCCGGGTTGTTCATTATCGTCTGCCATGAGAGCGCTCTCGGGTGATGCCAGCATTGGTACGGCATGACGAATTGATACGCCTGAAGCGCCTGGTCGCCTACCTGTAAAACTTGACAGTGCCGACGAACGGTAATGAGTATTTCGCGGTATTTCTTCAGCGTGCCAAGAGGCTACAACGCCTTGCGCCTTTGCCTACAGATCCGCCAGAATCCGCCGTCTTGTGCGCTTTGCCGATGCCCCGTAACGTGATCCGTGCCGCTGCCAATCAGTGGTCGGGTTTAGTCGCCCGGGGGGTTCACCAATGTGCATAAGCGTCGTCAAGTCGGGTATTCCCTATCCCCGCACTCGATGGTGGCTGTTCGCAGGGCGCCTTCGGGCGCGCCGGTTTTTGGTGACGCTTTCCCCCGGTCGAATAACCTGCGTTCAGCCGCCACCCTCTCGTTTAGTCGCGAGATCGTGCTGGCATCACTTAAGGGAAAATCACCATGTTCAAACCAACTCCGAATCCACCCGAAACAATCCCTGCCGATACCTCTCCCTACGAATCCACCGATTCGCGAAAACTCCACGAAGCCGCTGAGCGCGCCCTCGATCACTACCTCAAGCCCGAACCACCCTCGCGCAATTCCGTGGATCGCGGCATGCAGATGTTCGTGGTCGCGCCCGATATCAATTCCGAAGCGATCGCCATCCAGACCTACGAAACCTTTTCGTCGGTAAGCATTCTGCTGCTGGATCTGGCGGACAGCCTGGAAGACAAACCACGACATCTGGCGATGGCGATTTATCAGTTGAGCGAGATGGGGTTGTTGCTGGCGGAGCGGTCGCTGGATAACGAGCGGGCGATCAGCCCGGCGTAAAGCGAAGATCAAAAGATCGCAGCCTGCGGCAGCTCCTACAGAGGGAATGCAATTTTCCTGTAGGAGCTGCCGCAGGCTGCGATCTTTCGCTTTGGCTTTCGCTGTATCAGGCAGACGCCGGCAATGGCTGGAAGCTGAAGTACTGACGCAGCGCCTCGACCAGTTGCGCATATTCCGGGGGCGGGCGCTGCAGGCTGAAGCCGGCGTCGTAATGCAGGGGGGTAGCGTCTTCCTGACACCACAGGCAGCACGCATTGAGGTCGATCACCTGCTGGCAACCATCGCTGGCGGGGATTTTCAGGCGCAGATGGAATTCGGCACCGATCATCATCGGTAACTG
>Ga0153921_1000587_pt1 | contig 18359 bp, 21 predicted proteins | sample TSNJ005MetaG_FD_104691 | JGI IMG/M metagenome (GOLD analysis project Ga0153921, IMG submission 104691) | Attine ant fungus gardens microbial communities from New Jersey, USA - TSNJ005 MetaG | ecosystem: Host-associated > Fungi > Mycelium > Unclassified | place: USA: New Jersey, Brendon T. Byrne... | reverse complement strand
GTGACCGCGACTGTGGATTCCATTCCGCTCATTGCCAGTTCGATCATGAGCAAGAAAATTGCAGCGGGGGCAGATGCCATTGTGCTTGATGTCAAAACAGGAAGCGGCGCCTTTATGAAAGATTTGGACGGGGCGCGGCGCCTGGCTGAAGCGATGGTGTCTATCGGCGGGCTGGTTGGCAGAAAAACGACCGCCCTGATCTCGGATATGAGTCAGCCGCTTGGTCTGGCTATCGGCAATGCGCTTGAAGTAAAAGAAGCGATTGCCACACTCAAAGGAGAAGGGCCAAAGGACTTGACAGAACTTTGCCTAGAGCTCGGCAGCCAGATGGCCGTTTTGGCCGGGGTTGCAACGGACAGAGCAGCGGCCAGGGGACTTTTGGAACAGGCGATTGCCGACGGAGCAGCGCTGCTAAAATTTAAATCCTTCATCGAAAGCCAGGGCGGCAACGGGCTTGCTGTAGATGATCCGGAGCTGCTTCCGGAAGCGGCTTTCCATATCGAACTGCCTGCATGGCAGACCGGCTACATTACAAGCATGGCTGCTCAAGAAATCGGCCATGCAGCGATGCTGCTCGGCGCTGGCCGCGAAACGAAGGAATCGGTCATTGATTTGGCGGCCGGAATCTTGCTTCATAAAAAGACCGGAGATTCTGTTCAAGCAGGCGAACCGATTTTGACCATCCATACGAACAAGGAAGAGGCAGGCCATGTTCTGGAACGGCTGCAGAAAGCCATCGTGCTGTCGGCCGAGAAACCGGCGGTTCCGCCGCTCATCTATGAAATTATAGAGTAAACACCACACAAAGTGGATAACACAAAAAGACCGTTTCTTCAGTCTCCTTACAGGCTGAAGAAACGGTCTTTTTAATTGTCTCTTTGCAGGCTGGCTGACATGGTTATAAAAAGAAAAGAAGATGGCAATCCTACAGCTATATCGAACGCTGGAGGTAAGCATACATGAAGAAATTACGATGGAGTATCAGCATAATTCTCGCGTTATTCCTGCTGAATGGATCTATCATTTATGCAGCAGAAAAGAATGTTTCAGAGCAGCAGCTGGCTGCAAATGCCAAGTCGGCGGTGCTGATTGAACGTGACACGGGGAAGACGCTGTTTGATAAAAATGCCCATGAACAGCTTCCCCCTGCAAGTATGACGAAGCTGATGACCTTGCTTCTTATTATGGAGGAAATTGACAAAGGCAAACTGAAGAAATCCGATAAGATCAGCGTCAGTGAACGGGCAGCCTCCATGGGCGGTTCTCAGATCTTCCTGGAAGCAGGAGAAGAGATGACAGTCAATGACCTGCTTAAAGGCATTGCCATGGCTTCAGGAAATGATGCAAGTGTGGCCATGGCAGAACATATTTCAGGCAGTGAAGAAGCGTTTGCCGAGAGAATGAATGAAAAAGTGAAAGAACTGAAGCTGAAAGATACCACCTTCAAGAATGCGACGGGCCTGCCAGCTGAAGGCCATTACAGTACAGCCTATGATATGGCGATGATCGCCAAAGAACTGCTGAAATATGAAGACATCACAACCTATACGTCTGTGTATGAAGACTACTTGCGCAAAGGCGAGAAAAATGAATTCTGGCTTGTGAACACGAACAAGCTTGTAAAATTTTATAAAGGTGTAGACGGACTGAAGACCGGGTTTACCACAGAAGCGAAATTCTGCCTGACCGCGACAGCAAAGAAGAATGATATGCGTGTTATTGCAGTCGTGATGGGCGCAAACAATACAAAAGAGCGCAATAGTATGGTGACACAGATGCTTGACTACGGATTTGGACAGTATGAAACAAAAAAGCTGTTCAGCCGCGGCGACAAAATTGCTGAGCTGAAGCTGTTTAAATCGGACAAAGAGAAAGTGGATATTGTTTCTTCCCAGTCCATCAGCACCCTTCATAAAAAGACAGATAAAGAAGCAGATATCACAAGCACAGCCGAGATTGTAGAAGATCTGCAGCTGCCGCTGAAAAAAGGCGATAAAGTCGGCAAACTGGTTGTCAAACAGGACGGTAAATTTCTGCTTGAAGCGCCGCTCGTTCTGAAAGAAGATATTTCTGAAGCAACTTATTTTACGCTGCTGAAGAGAACATTGCAGAAAATCGCGAAAGCACGCTGATCTGACCGAGATTCTGTTGAATTGCTTCTAGTTTTGTCACCTTGCAGGAATCTCTGCTGCCCCTTGCGAAATCATTCAGTACAACGAGGGAGATAGGGGGACATTTCATGTCTTTGGAAGCTGTATTTGAAGTGAAGCAGGATGTACTTGTAGTGAGGCTGCGCGGCGAGCTCGACCACCACGAAGCCGAAATGCTCCGTGACCAATGGAAAGATATGATGTACGGCAATTCAGTCAGGCATGTGCTGCTGAACCTGGAGGCTGTTACATTTATGGACAGTTCAGGCCTTGGCGTTGTGCTTGGCCGTTATAAAGAAGTGCTGCAGCTCGGCGGAGAAATGGTCGTCTGTTCAATTAACCCGCCGATCCAGCGGCTGTTTGAAATGTCAGGTCTATTCAAGATTGTCCGCCAGGCTGAGAATGAAGCATTCGCACTATCTGCATTGGGGGTGGCGTCGTGAGAAACGAAATGAAAGTCCAATTTTCCAGCATCAGTTCGAATGAGTCATTTGCCCGGGTCACTGCGGCATCTTTTATTGCCCAGCTCGACCCGACGATGGACGAGATGACCGAAATTAAGACTGCAGTTTCAGAAGCCGTCACAAATGCGATCATCCACGGCTATAACAACGAGCCGGATCATTTCGTTCATTTAAACTGTGTCATTGATGACGATGAAATTACGATAGAAATCCGTGATGAGGGAGTCGGCATTTGCGATGTGGAAGAGGCGCGGCAGCCGCTGTACACATCAAAGCCGGAACTGGAAAGATCAGGCATGGGTTTTACCATTATCGAAAATTTCATGGACAAGGTAGAGGTTATTTCCAGAGCAGGAGAAGGGACGGCCGTCATCATGCGCAAGCAGCTCGTTTCAAGCAGAACGGTATGCAATTAGGGGATGCCCATGGATGTGAATGTTAAGCAGGATAAGCGCAAGGCGACACTGACGGATGCCGAGGTAAAACAGTATATCCGGCAAAGCCAGGCAGGCGACCAGGAAGCGAGAGATCTTCTCGTTGAGCGCAATGTAAGGCTCGTCTGGTCGGTTGTACAGCGGTTCATCAACCGCGGCTATGAACCGGATGACCTGTTCCAGATTGGCAGCATTGGCCTGATTAAATCAATTGATAAATTTGACCTTTCCTATGATGTGCGTTTTTCAACGTATGCGGTTCCGATGATTATCGGCGAAATCCAGCGGTTTATCCGGGATGACGGCAGTGTCAAGGTAAGCCGTTCCCTGAAGGAGATCGGCAATAAGGTACGTCGCAAAAGAGACGAACTGACAAAAGAGTTTGGCCGGTCGCCGACCGTTATGGAAATTGCTGAAGCACTGGAAATTACGGCAGAGGATGTCGTACAGGCGCAGGAAGCGGCCAAAGCACCGCAATCCATTCATGAAACGGTCTATGAGAATGATGGGGATCCCATTACGCTCCTTGACCAGATTGCCGACCAGGATTCAAACTGGTTTGATAAGATTACCCTTCAGGAAGCGATCAAGGAGCTGTCGGACAGGGAACGGCTGATCGTCTACCTGCGCTATTACAAAGACCAGACCCAATCGGAAGTGGCCGAGCGGCTCGGCATTTCCCAAGTGCAGGTCTCCCGTCTTGAAAAGAAGATTTTGCAAGAGATGAGAATGTCCATGAACGCTCCGTAAAACACCGCGAACCTACCGCGGTGTTTTTTTGCTGATAAAAAGAGGGAGTTTGCCCAATACTAAGGACAGAATTGAAATGGAGGGAAAGGCATGGCAGAGATTGCATACATCCGCATGAAAAAATATGTCAAGCTTACTGAACTTCAAGAGCTGAAGCTGAAACATATCGCCCATGTCACGACCTCGTCATCTGCCTGTAAAGCAGAAAGCCTCCTGAAAAAATCAATCTACACGGTGACAGAAAAAGACAGCAATTACGTTGTTCTGGACGGCTTTCTGATCATCAGGCACTTGAACCGGATTTACCCGGATTTGGAGATTCAGCTTGCCGGGCCGGCACAGACTGTAGTCCATGTTGAAACAAGCGCGAAGAAATTTCCTGTTATTGTCGTCATCGCCGTCTGGCTGATCCTGTTTATTGGAGCAGCGATGACGATCATGAATTTTCACTATGATGTCAGCATGCAGGCTGTTCAGCAGAAGCTGCATTATTTTTTCACTGGCAGAAAAAATGAATTTCCATTATGGATCCAGGTCCCTTATTCATTTGGAATTGGTCTCGGCATGCTGCTGTTCTTCAACCAATGGTTCAAGAAGCGTTTTAATGAGGAGCCGAGTCCTTTGGAAATCGAAATTTTCAAGTACCAGCAAAGCCTGAATGACTACATCATCCATCATGAAAACCCGTTGGATGATTCAAAGTTTACTGATTGACCTCTGGCTCGCGCTTCTTGGCTTTGCGGGCGGGCTGGCGGTCGGCGCCGGTTTTGTCGCCTTTATAACGGTGCTTGGCGTTATTCCAAGGCTCGTGCAGATTGCCAGGGCGCAGCAGCATATCAGACTTTTCGGCAGCTGTGCTGTTGCGGGAGCGCTCCTTGGCACCTATCTATCCTTCACGACGGCTGCGCTCGAAGAAAGTGTGTTTTTGCTTGCCTTCTGGGGTTTGTTTCACGGCATTTTCAACGGCATGCTTGCGGCAGGGCTGACAGAAGTAATCAATGTGATTCCGATTCTGTCCAGAAGGCTCGGCATGCAGCGTCATTTTCTTTCCCTGCTCATGGCCATTGTGTTCGGAAAAATAGCGGGTTCCCTCTTTCAATGGCTTGTTTTTGTCCGCTAGCATAAGTTCAGAAAAGTGGTGTGTATATTGTCAAAAAAACAGCAGCTGAAAACACCGATTTCCCCGGATATCCAAGATACTGAAGCGTATATGAAAGAGCGGATCGGCGTAAATGTCTCTTATGATGTCGGCATGCGCGAACTGACCGTTCTTGATCATAAATTGCAGATATACTATGTAAACGGGCTGTGCAGCTCAGACCTGATTATGGGCATCATGAGGAACCTTGTTGAAATCAATGACTTTGAAAGTGACAAGGCTAAAGCGCCTGAGATCATTCACAATCGCATTGTGCAGCAGCAGGTACAGATTATTGAAACCCTTGATGAAGCAGTTGATCAGCTGCTGTCCGGACTGATTATTATTTTTCTTGACGGGCAGAAAACAGCCTTTGCCGTTGATGTAAGACAATATCCAGGACGGTCGCCTGAAGAGCCGGACTCGGAAAAAGTCATTCGCGGCGCCCGTGACGGCTATACGGAGAACATCGTAGTGAATACAGCCCTTACACGCCGCCGGATCCGCGATCCCCGGCTGCGCAATGAAATGCTTAAAGTCGGCGAACGGTCGAAAACGGATGTGTGTGTCAGCTATATTAAAGATATAGCGGATGATGGTCTGGTAGACGCAATCAAGGCAAAAATTAAGGCAATAAATACGGACGGACTATCCATGGCTGAAAAAACCATTGATGAGTTTATCCTGGATTCAAAATGGAATCTGTATCCGCTCGTCCGTTACACGGAAAGGCCTGATGTAGCAGCGAACCATCTGCTTGAAGGCCATGTTGTCATCATGTCGGATACGTCCCCGAGTGCAATCATTATCCCGACGACTTATTTCCATCATTTGCAGCATGCAGAAGAATACAGACAGTCGCCGACAGTCGGCACGTTCATTAGATGGATCCGCTTTTTGGCAGTATTTCTATCTATTTATCTGCTGCCGCTCTGGCTCTTGTTTACGATGGAACCGGCACTTCTGCCAAAAGAGTTGTCCTTTATCGGTCCGAATGATGAAGGGAATATCCCCATTTTCCTGCAGATTGTGATTGCTGACATTGGTGTCGAATTCCTCAGGATGGCAGCGATTCATACACCGACACCGCTGTCCACGGCGCTTGGTTTGATCGCTGCCGTATTAATCGGACAAATTGCCGTTGATGTCGGCCTGTTCAGTCCGGAAGTCATCCTGTATGTAGCTGTCAGTGTCATCGGTTCCTATGTGACGCCAAGCTATGAACTGAGCGTATCGAATAAACTTGCCAAGTTTTTCCTGTTGGTTGTGACTGCCCTGTTTGGCGTCAGCGGCTTCATGGTCGGGGTTGTCATCAATATTCTTCTGATGGCGAGCACGCGCGCTTTGAATACACCGTATTTATGGCCGCTGATCCCCTTCAATTCCTGGGCCATGCTGCAAATTCTCATCCGTGTGCCTGTGCCGTTTTCAAACAAGCGCCCGAGCATTGTCCATCCAAAAAACGTGTATCGTCAGCCGCGGCCAAAGCGGTGAGCGAAAGAAGCGCCGGTGCAGCTTAATGCTGTGCGGCGCTTTTTTTAAGCAGCATCATTCCACAGCATCCAGCAAGATTTGCTTTAGTTTTCGTCTCTGATGTGATAAAGTATTTATTATTTTCTAAATAGAAGAACGGGGGAAGCGAAATGTTACAAGCACATCCATTCCAGGTCAACAGCCAGGGGCATCTAGAGATAGGCGGTTTGGATACAGTTGAGCTCGCGAACAAGTACGGAACGCCGCTCTATATATATGATGTTTCACTTATTCGCCAAAATGCGCGTGCTTTTGTCGAAACATTTAAAAGACTTGGTGTAAAGGCACAGGTGGCCTATGCCAGCAAAGCATTTTCTTCCGTGGCCATGGTGCAGATTGCCAAACAGGAAGCGCTCAGTCTTGATGTCGTCTCAGAAGGCGAGCTGTTTACGGCACTGCAGGCAGATTTTCCCGCTGAAAAAATCCATTTGCACGGCAATAATAAGAGTGCCGGGGAAATCTCCATGGCAATTGAGCACAATATTGGCTGTATCGTTGTAGATAATTTCTACGACATTGAGCTGATCGGCGAATTGCTGGAAAAGCACGATAAAAAAATGGATGTTCTGATGCGTGTCACACCAGGAATTGAATCGAAGACGCATAAATACATCATGACAGGAAATGAAGATTCAAAATTCGGGTTCAATCTTGCGAACGGACAGGCCGACAAAGGGTTTGAATTGCTCCTGAACCATGAACGCATCAATTTCAAAGGTATTCACTGCCATATCGGTTCGCAAATTTTTGAAACCGACCGTTTTGTCGTGGCTGTCGATGCGCTGTTCAAGCAGATCGGCAAATGGCATGAACAGCATGGCTATGTTCCGGAAGTGCTCAATCTTGGCGGCGGCTTCGGCATTCGCTATACGAAAAATGATGAACCGCTGCCATACGGCACATATGTGGAAAGCATTGTAGCAGAAGTCCAGAAGCAGTCGGAGAAGCTTCATATCCCAATTCCCGAAATTTGGATCGAACCGGGACGTTCAATCGTCGGGAATACAGCCATCACACTCTATACAATCGGCTCGACAAAAAACATTCCCGGCATTCGTGAATATGTATCCGTTGATGGCGGCATGTCTGATAATATGCGCCCGGCTCTGTACCAGGCGAAGTACGAAGCAGTCGTAGCCAATAAAGTGAATGAAGCTGTTACCAAGAAGGTCTCCATCGCCGGAAAATGTTGTGAATCCGGGGACATGCTGATTTGGGATCTCCCTGTTCCTGAACTGCAGACTGGTGATATTCTCGCAGTGTTCGCGACAGGTGCGTACGGCTATTCCATGGCAAACAACTACAACAGACTTGGACGCCCTGCTGTTGTATTCGTTGAAGATGGCACAGACAAACTCGTCGTTAAGAGGGAAACGTATGAAGACGTCGTAAAAAATGATTTGTCTTATCTTTAAGAGGACAGCGCGCTTTTCTTTGCAACAGTGGGACAAGATGATAAGATAAAAGTGCTGATTTATAAAAAGGGGTTGTTACCATGGCGAAAAAAGGATATTTTCTACTTGAAGATGGCAATAAAATTGAATTCGAATTGTTCCCGGAAGAAGCTCCTGGAACAGTAGCCAACTTCGAAAAACTGGCGAATGAGCATTTCTATGACGGTCTATCATTCCACAGAGTCATTCCCGGCTTTGTGAGCCAGGGCGGCTGCCCGGTCGGCAACGGAACAGGCGGAGCCGGCTATACAATCAAATGCGAAACAGCAGGAAATCCGCATAAGCATGAAGAAGGCTCGCTCTCTATGGCACATGCGGGTAAAGATACAGGAAGCAGTCAATTCTTCATTGTGCATGAGCCACAGCCGCATCTGAACGGTGTTCATACTGTTTTTGGCAAAGTGACATCAGGCATTGAACATGCCAAGTCGATGTCAAATGGCGATGTCATGAAAGAAGTACGTGTCATTTCTGAATAAAGATGATCGAGCTCGGTACATCAGTGCTGAGCTCTTTTTTTGGTGATGGCCATGTTTTCCATTCCGCTGATTGCAATACTCATTTTTGCCATTGCACCGCTTGCAACGCTGATTCATGAATCCGGGCATGCGCTCGGCGCGCAAATTGCCGGTTTTCGTATGATGAAAGTAAGCATTGGCGCAGGCTGGCCTGTCTTGTTCAAACTAAAGCTGCTGTCACCTTTAGGCTTTTACTTTGCCCATTGCCTGCTTAGAATTGGCTGCCTATTATAATCTTTGGCTTGGCGGCGTCAATCTTATCCCGTTCAAGCGTGGTTCCAGACGTTCTGACGGCTTTGTGCTGATACAAGCACTGTTTTCCAGGCAGGACTGATTTTCGGCCTGCTGCATAATCATGTAGAAGGAGCAAAGACTAAAGAGAGATGCAGGCGTCAATGATGGCAGAAGATTGACAAAGTGATTGGCTTCATGCATAAATATATATAGTGCCTATAAGGATGATGGAACAATGAATAAAGGAAACAAACAGGAAACGAAATTGTTCTGGGTCGTAGTCGTTGCAGGTTGTGCATTGCTTTTCGCACTCTTGCGGAAGCTAATTTTTTAATGAGGGGTCACTATGCTAATTCGATACAAGAAGAATTTGGAAAAGATTGCGATGGGGTTGCTTTCTTTTATGCCGGAGGAGAAAGACATCAAGAAGCTGCAAGAAACCATCAAAGAGTATGAAACCAATCCGGATTGGCATCTATACTTATGGAAAGAAGACGACATCCTCGGGGCGATTGGGTTGAGAGTCGAAGAAGATCAGTATGCCATACTGCAGCATATCTCCGTTAATCCTTCCTATCGGAACCAGGGCATCGGCAAACAGATGATCAACGAAGTGAGAAAGAATTATGAGGGAACATATAAAGTCTACGCAGATGATCTGACGGAGAAATTTTATAATAAATGTGAAGGCAGCGAAGCCGAATTTTAACGCAAACGAACCAGCTCTTCTAGAAGAGCTGGTTTTTATTCATAACGGATATTGTTTTACAGCAAAGCTGCCCCTACAATAATAAGAAGGATAAACAACACAACGATCAATACGAATTCGCTACCATATGCTCTGCCCATCTTTAATTCCTCCCTTTGCATAAGTCGGATTCCTGCTCTTGCACAATTATTTTATGCACAGGCGTCCACTGCTGACTGGGCTGATGACACCTCAATGGGCCGGCTGGAACAGAAAAGGAATGAGAAAGAAATGAGCAAGGCTTATTTGGTTAAAATAGACGCATTTGAAGGACCGCTTGATTTATTGCTGCACCTGATTAGCAAATATGAAATTGATATTTATGATATCCCTGTCGCCGAGATTACAGGGCAGTACATGCAGTACATACATAAGATGCAGTACCTCGAACTGAATATTGCCAGTGAATATCTGGTCATGGCGGCTACGCTGCTGGCGATGAAGAGCAAAATGCTGCTCCCCAAGCCAGTGCTTTTCGATGATGAGACAGAATTGGAAGAAGATCCGCGCGAAGAGCTTGTCGAGCGGCTGATTGAGTACCGCAAGTACAAGTCGGCAGCCGGCCTGCTGAAGGAGAAGGAAACCCAGCCTGCTTATACAAGATCACCGGCAGCTGAGCCTGAAAAGCGTGTACAGGATACACGCAATCCTGCAGTTCTTGAGTCGGACGTGTATGACTTGCTCGGGGCACTTGGGCAGATGCTCGACAGGAAGAAGTGGAAGGAGCCGCAGCTTGCGACCATTCAACGAACCGAGATCCCCATTCGTCAAAGAATGAAAGAGATTATCCGGGTTGTGAACGATGCGCCGGACGGCGTGCTGTTCGATGACCTTTTTGAGGAGCCGACAAAATCCCATATTGTAGCAACTTTCCTGGCACTGCTTGAACTGATCAAGGAGCATTTGGTTCAGTGCCGGCAGGAGCAGCATTTCAGCATGATCCGGATCTTTAAAAAGGAAAGAAAGATGGAGGAAGCACCGTGAACGAACGTAAATTATTGCAAATCATCGAAGGCCTTCTTTTTGCTTCAGGAGATGAAGGGATCACCATTCCGCAGCTTCGGCAGATCCTGCCCGAGCCTGCAGGGCAGCTCGAATCCGAGATGGCTGACCTGGCCCTGCGTTATGAATCAGAGGGCAGAGGATTACAGATCATCAAAACCGGAAACCGTTATATGATGACGACGAAACCTGAGCTGAGCCCGTATTGCCAGAAACTGTTTGAAACGCCGCAGTCTTCAAAGCTGTCCCAGGCGTCTCTGGAAACCTTGGCGATTGTTGCCTACCGGCAGCCGATTACCAAAACAGAAATAGAAGAGATCCGCGGTGTAAAAAGCGACCGGCCGGTACAGACCTTGCTTTCCAGGGAGCTGATTGAAGAAGCGGGCAGGAAAGACACACCGGGCAAACCGATCTTGTTCAGAACGACTGTGCATTTTCTGCTGTCATTCGGTCTCTCTTCCCTGGAAGAACTGCCTCCGCTTCCGGAAGGCGGGCAAGAAGGAGAGCAACAGGAGAAAGATTTGTTCATGAGCAGACTTGAAACACAACATGAATAAATAAACGATTGACAGCCGGCGTCCAGCCGGTTTTTTTATGTTTTTGAACATATCTGTTTACAGAGGGCCATAGGATAGAGGGACAAGAACTTACAAGGGAGGAACCGGCATGCGCGCGTTCCCTAAAAAGATCATCCTGTGCCTCATCTGTTTCTTTCTTTTCCCGGCCTCCGGACAAGCAAGGCCGGGCCTCTCAGCCAATAATGCGGTTTTAATCGATCAGGAAACCGGAGAATTGCTGTTTGAGAAAAATGCGCATGAAAAGCAGTCCGTTGCCAGCATTACAAAGGTAATGACTGCCATCATTGCAATTGAATCCGGGAAGCTGGACGAAGTATCGGCAACAAGCCGGCGGGCGATTTATACAGAAGGATCTTCGATTTATCTGGAGCAGGGAGAAAAGATGACAGTTGAGGATCTTGTATACGGTCTGATGCTCAGGTCAGGAAATGACGCGGCAGTGGCAATCAGTGAACAAATTGGCGGGAGTGTGGAAGGCTTTGTCTATCTGATGAATGAGAAGGCTGAATGGATCGGCATGCAGAATACCCATTTCGACAACCCTCACGGACTTGAATCACCGACCCATTATTCAACAGCCTACGATATGGCACTGCTGCTCCGATATGCAATGGAAAACAAGACATTCCAAAAAATTTCCGGAACAAAGATGCACAAAGCGGAAAACCGCACATACAGCTGGAAGAACAAAAACCGGCTGCTGACGGAGAAGTACAAATACTGCACGGGCGGAAAAACCGGTTTCACTAAAAAAGCCGGCAGGACCTTGCTGACAAGCGCCAAAAAAGGCAATAAGGCCCTGGTCGCTGTCACATTAAATGCACCAGATGACTGGAACGACCACATCCAGATGTTTGAATGGGGGTTCAGCCAGGCAACATCTGCCATGAAGCCGGATCAAGGCGGCCTGCTTGCTGAAGATGCGGTAAGCCTTGTGTTTCGGATTTTGCGGGTGAATCGGTAAATGGTGAATATCATTTGGGCTGTTATGGCCATCATAGGTATTGTCTACGCTGCAGCAACAGGCAGAATGGAAGCAGTCAACAAAGCTGTATTTGAAAGTGCCAATGACGCCGTCGCTCTCTGCATCGGACTGGTCAGCGTACTCGTATTTTGGCTCGGGATGATGCGTGTGGCCGAGGAAGCGGGCCTGCTGCGCGGCTTGGCCCGCTTGTTCAGGCCGCTGATTGTACGGCTCTTCCCGGATGTTCCTGCTGATCACCCGGCTATTGGTTACATCCTGTCCAACATTACAGCGAATCTGTTCGGGCTCGGCAATGCGGCCACGCCAATGGGGATTAAGGCGATGAAAGAACTGAAAAAGCTGTCAGGAAGTGATACAGCATCACGTTCGATGATTACTTTTATGGCAATGAATACAGCCGGGCTTACCCTGATCCCGACAACGGTTATTGCCATCCGCATGAAGTATGATTCCGCAGCACCAACAGAAATCGTCGGGACAACGCTGTGCGCCACCGTCGTTTCACTTGTTGGGGCACTGCTTCTGGACAGGCTGTTCTATAATCTGGACCGGAAAAAGGCAAAAAAATAAAAGGAGGAATTGGCGGATGGCTCTGATCACTGGCGTCAGCATTTGGATGATCCCGCTGTTTATCTGCATCATCCTCATCGCTGCAACCTGGCGTAAAGTGCCGGCCTACGAGGCTTTTGTCACCGGCGGCAAAGAAGGTGCACAAATGGCGCTTTCACTGTTGCCATTTCTAGTTGGGATGATCGTTTCGATCTCCATCTTAAGAAGTTCGGGCGCGTTAGACGCGGCAGTCGGCCTGATCGCTCCGCTGCTTTCATTCGTCGGCATGCCTTCTGAAGTGCTGCCGCTCGCTCTGATCAGGCCGATCTCCGGAACTGCGGCCCTTGGCATGACGACAGAGCTGATACATAACTACGGCCCTGACAGTTTTATCGGCAGGCTTGCTGCGACCATGCAAGGCGCAACCGATACAACCTTGTATATTCTCACTGTATATTTTGGAGCGGTTGGCATCAAACGGATGAAGTATGCTTTAAAGGTTGGACTGCTGGCAGATTTAATTGGTATAATAGCATCAATCATTATTGTAACCTGGGCATTTGGATGATGGGAGTGCAGACACTGGCATGGAGCCGGCATCTGCGCTCTTGAAGTGCTTATGAGACGAAAATAACAGAATGGAATATGGTGATCTTATGACAAACGAATTAGAGCGGCTCCAAAAAGCAATTGCTCAGAGCGGCGTTACATCAAGAAGAAAAGCTGAAACACTTATCACAGCAGGCAAGGTAAAGGTGAACGGAAAAGTTGTCACGGAGCTCGGGACGAAAGTTTCGCGTGAAGATCAAATAGAAGTGGAAGGTGTTCCGCTGCACAGAGAAAAGCATGTTTATTTTCTTTTTTATAAACCGCGTGGTGTCATTTCCAGCGTAAAAGACGAGAAAGACCGAACTGTTGTCAATGATTTCTTCCATGACATCCAGCAGCGCATTTTCCCTGTCGGACGGCTTGATTATGATTCTTCCGGCGCCCTTATTATGACGAATGATGGTGATTTTGCGAACGTGCTTATGCATCCGAAGCATGGCATCCGTAAAGTCTATGTTGCCAAACTGAAGGGCATACCGACCCAGGAAGAATTAAAGCAGTTGAAAAGAGGCGTCCGTTCAGAAAAAGATCTTCTGAAGGCTGTCAGATTTGACATTCTGTCTACAGACCGCAAAAAGAATACGATGATTGTGGAACTTGTGCTGGAAGAAGGAAAAAACCGCCATATCCGCAGAATGATGGAGGCCCTGGGCTATCCGGTCATGAAATTGAAGCGTGAAAAATACGGCTCTTTGACCCTTGACGGACTCCAGCCGGGCAGTTACCGCTCGCTGACAACAGAAGAAATAAAACAATTGCGTAAATTGGCAATCAACTAAATGTTGTAATTTAGTCAAAATTTCGCTGTTCATTCAATGCTATACTGGTTGAGTAGGAGTGAAGCCAGATGAATTTGGAAGACCGGAAAGAACAAAAGCGGGGAAAAAAGAAAAAACGTTTGCTTTTTCGCCTGAGTATCCTCGCTGTGCTGCTCGGCGCTGTTGTATTTGCCATCGTCACGAGCCTGCAAAAAGATAAGACAACATATAAACCAGGTGACAAAGCGCCTGATTTCAAGCTGGAACAGGTCAACAGCCGGAACAGCCTTGATTCGATACAGCTGAGCAAGCTTAAGGGTAAAGGCGTCATGATCAATTTCTGGGCGACTTTCTGCAAACCCTGTGAGGCAGAGATGCCATACATGCAGAATCTTTATAAGAAGTACCGGGACAAAGGCATCGAAATTGTGGCGATCAATTTGGATGCCAACCAGCTTGTCGTCAATAATTTCATTGAAGAATATGCGCTCGATTTTCCGGTCGTGCGTGACAAGAGCAGCAATATTCGAGATCTATACCGCATCGGACCGATTCCAAGCTCCTTGTTTATAGACAAAGACGGCGTAATCGTCGAACAAAAACTTGGCCAGCTGAAATTGAGGGACCTGGAGGCCTATTTCAAAAAGATAGAACCTTAATACAAAAGTATGCGGGGGATGGGAATGAACAAGCTCAAATGCGAATGCGGCCATGTCAACCCCGAAGGCACTGTTCTTTGTGAGGCTTGCGGAAAACCGATTGAGGAAAACCAGCATCTTGATGGAAACAGGGAAGACAGGCTCCTGAACATGCGCTATGACGGAAGTGCGAGAAGGTCGCTTACATATAACCGTTCTGTCGTAGACAAAATCTGGAGTTTTTTCTCTTCTGTTAAAGTGGGCATCTGGCTGATCGTCATTACGCTGATCGCCTCAGCAGTTGGAACCATTTTTCCGCAGGAGATCTACATACCGGCAGATGCGCCTTCAAGGGACCCTGCCGTTTTTTATGAAAGCAGATATGGCATACTCGGCAAGATTTTTTATCAGCTTGGCTTTCATAATCTGTACAGTTCATGGTGGTATATGCTATTAATCTCACTGATTGGCATTTCGCTTGTCATCTGCAGCCTGGACAGGGTAGTTCCGCTGTATAAGGCGTTGAAGCGGCAGAAGCCGAAACGGCATGAAGTGTTTATCAGAAAGCAGCGCTTTTTCTCGGAAACTGCGGGCGCAAACGAAAACAGCAAGCAGCAATTTGCCGAGCAGCTTAAGAAACAGCGCTACAGGATCCGTGAAGAAGACGGGCATATTGTCGCAGAAAAAGGCAGGTTTTCGCGATGGGGCCCGTATGTAAACCATATCGGCCTGATTATTATTCTCCTGGCATCCATCCTGCGGCTTACACCAGTCATGTATAAGGATGCCCGTGTGTCAGTTAGAGAAGGAGAGCGCATTGTGCTCCCGGGAACAGACGGAGAATATTACATAAAAAACGAGAAATTTACGGTTGAACAGTACAGCGATGATGATGTGCGCTTCAAGGACAGCATGAAGAAACGCGGTCCGGTGGACAAAAGCTACCAGACAGATGCAGTCATTTATAAAGTGAAAAATGATACGGTGCCTGGAGCTGAACCTGAGCTGGAAGAATACCGGACCGGGGCAATCAGAATGAATCAGCCTCTGAAATTTGACGGCTACGCCCTGTATCAGAAAAATTATCAGCTGAATGAATTCAAGGATATGTCTTTCAAACTTCACAAGCAAGCTGATGAAACGGCGATTGATACGTTTACAATTGACCTTACTTCAGCGGATCAGGCGGAATACAAACTGAAGGACGGCTACCGCGTCAAGGTCAGCAACTACTGGCCTGACTACTATTTGGACGACAAGGATAAAGACGGTGCCCGGCCGCGGTCGCGGACGCCTTACCCGCGCAATCCGGCATTTGTCTTCTATGTATATGCTCCAGGTACTGACAAACCGGAAGTCAGCTTTGCAGGTATTGGGCAAAATATTGACCCGACGGGCAAAAATGTCTACAAGCTGGGGATTGTTGATTTCAATACAAGAAATGTAAGCGGACTTACAGTCAGGCGCGATTACACGCTTCCAGTATATATGGCCGGTGCAGTCATTTTCATGATCGGTGTTATTCAGGGCATGTACTGGCAGCACCGCAGAGTATGGATTCATCCGCAGAATGGCAAACTCCTCGTTGCAGCCCATACGAATAAAAACTGGTACAGCCTTCAAAGGGATATAGAGAAAGCCATGGTTGGCACAGGTATCCATATGGTTAAAGACCAGTTGGAAACAGATGAAGGCCATGGCAGCGAGGGGGATAAAGATGGACACTAAGACACTGATCAGCATCAGTGGAACGGCGCTTTATGCTGCTTTTCTCCTGTATCTGGCAGCCACCTTTTTCTTCGGAGCTGCCATTCGTGACAAAGGCCGGAAAAACAAGCAAGGGATCACGGGCAAGATTGGAATTACCATCACATTGCTGGGATTTGATGCGCATCTCGTTTACTTTGTAACGAGATGGATAGCTAGCGGGCATGCGCCGCTCGGCAATATGTTTGAATTTGTCACGTTTTTTGGCATGACAATGGTGCTTGGATTTATCATCATCTGGTTCATATACCGGATCAATGTCATGGGTTTGCTGGCATTGCCGGTGGCGATGATCGTAATCGCCTATGCAAGTGTATTCCCAAGAGAGATTGCACCGCTTGGGCCTTCCTTGCAGAGCAACTGGCTGCCCATCCATGTATCCACTGTTTCTCTCGGGAATGGAATTCTATCAATCAGTTTTGTGGCCGGTCTCATTTACTTGATCAGGCAGATTGACCAGTCGAAACGGAGCAGGCAAACCGTCTGGCTCGAGATTGTTTTGCTCAGTCTATATATGTTCGTTGGTTTCAGCGTGATTTCCGGCATTTTCGATGGTGCTGGCTATAAAGCAGATTTTGAATACATGCAGGATAACAAGACACTGACAACAGAATACCGCATGCCGGCAATTGCGGGGCCTTATGAAGGCAAACTATTGACAAAAGAAAAGCTGCAGCCTTGGATTGAAACACCTTCCTGGTTTCATGGTAAGGACTCCGGACGCAAATTCAATACAGTCATCTGGTCTGCCGCCACAGGTGCTGCCATGTACGTGCTGACAAGACTTATTGCCAGAAGACGTGTCGGAGCACTCCTGCAGCCGCTGATGAAACGAACGAAGCCGGAATTGCTTGATGAGGTTTCATATCGTGCTGTTGCAATCGGTTTCCCGGTGTTTACACTTGGCGGTCTGATTTTTGCATCAATCTGGGCACAAATCGCCTGGGACCGCTTTTGGGGCTGGGATCCAAAAGAAGTGTGGGCACTTGTAACCTGGTTCTTCTATGCTGCTTTTCTTCATTTACGTTTGTCACGGGGCTGGCATGGTGAACGGTCGGCATGGCTGGCAGTCGTCGGGTTCGCCATTATCATGTTTAACCTGGTTGCCGTGAATCTGATATTGGCAGGACTTCATTCATATGCATGATCTTTCAAAACATGGCAGCAGTTCTTGACTTATGCCATGTTTTTCTGTATCTAAACTATATAGAGGGATGTGATAATCATGATAGAAATTCAGCACAGAGCATTGGTAGCCGATGATGAAGAAAGAATCCGGCGTCTCATTCGCATGTATCTGGAAAGAGAAGGTTTTGCAGTAGAAGAAGCAATAGACGGTGAAGAAGCGCTTGACCGTGCTTTAAACAACAGTTATGACGTGATTATCCTTGATATTATGATGCCGGGCCTTGACGGAATTGAAGTGTGTGCAGCAGTCCGGGAGAAAAAATCGACTCCGATTATCATGCTGACTGCTAAAGGTGAGGAAGGAAATCGTGTTCAGGGGTTTGAGGCAGGGGCAGATGACTATATTGTCAAACCGTTCAGTCCGCGTGAAGTGGTTCTCAGGGTAAAGGCGATCTTGCGCCGTGTCTCGTCTTTCTCTTATAATGAAGTCGATGCCACAGCGAAAAACCTGCTTGTTTTCCCGCATTTATCCATCGATTTGGATGCATACAGGGTGACATCGGATGGAACAGAGATCGCTCTGACGCCGAAGGAATTCGACTTATTGGTCTTTTTGGCCAAGTCGCCTGATAAGGTATTCAAGCGCGAACAGCTGCTCAAGGAAGTGTGGGAATATGAATTCTTCGGCGACCTGCGTACCGTGGATACACATGTGAAACGCCTAAGAGAGAAACTGACAAGCGTTTCAGAGCAGGCAGCCAAAATGATTGTCACAGTTTGGGGCGTCGGCTACAAATTCGAGGTAGAGGAAGCGTAATGTTCTGGCGAAGCGTTGTCGGCAAGTTAGCTGTGACCATTCTGCTGCTCGTCTCTTTTGTCCTATTTGTGCTGACGATTCTGCTGCTTGAATTCTTTGAAACCT
>Ga0153921_1000586_pt1 | contig 18363 bp, 19 predicted proteins | sample TSNJ005MetaG_FD_104691 | JGI IMG/M metagenome (GOLD analysis project Ga0153921, IMG submission 104691) | Attine ant fungus gardens microbial communities from New Jersey, USA - TSNJ005 MetaG | ecosystem: Host-associated > Fungi > Mycelium > Unclassified | place: USA: New Jersey, Brendon T. Byrne... | reverse complement strand
TTGCACGAGGCCAAGCAATGCCTGAAAGACCGCCGCCGTTGAGCGGTTCGGTCAGATCTGCTCACGAGGAATGAAAATCCACATCACGATGTAGATCAGAAACTGCGGGCCGGGCAGCAGGCACGAGAGCACGAACAGCAAGCGGACAGTCGACGACTTCCAACCGAAGTATCGAGCGATTCCGGCGCACACCCCACCGAACATTGCTCCCGAGCGGGCGCGGGTGAGCTTGCGGGTCTTCATCGGGGAGGTCATGTGTTGTTTCCTTTCAACGGAACTCGCGGTTCATCCGCGTCGACCTCCACTATCCGCTGCCGATCCACCTGTGCGCATCAGGCCATGGACCCATCTTTTCCGACGCGGTGTGTCCTCAGGTACGAGTCCGTCCCCGCGTCGGACTCAGGGTTCTCCCCCACACCCCAGCCTCGAACCCCAGCCTCGTACCTCAGCAGGGAAACATGCGTCGAAGCCGTTTCGGAGCCGCAAAAGGTTGCCAGTTGTCGACGTCCTGTGCCAGACGATCGGCAACCGTCCACAACGCCGACGGGTTGTGGGTCAACCCCATATGACTGCCTTGCACCGCAATGCTTTCCGACAGGCCTGCCGAGGTTTCACAGCACGCTTGCCATGGAACGATACCGTCGTGCCTGGAGTAGACCGACGTGGCAGGAACGGAAATAGGCGATCCCTGTTCGGATTCGATGCCGTCGACCGGAGGCAGTATCGCGTGATTACCGGACAAACGAGCGTAGAGAGATCCGACTCTCGTCTGCTCCAGACTGGTGAGAGCGAAAGGACTTCCGAGTGTCACTACCTGACGTACGGAATCCGGCAGATCCCTCGCCAGCTTTCGGGCGTAGATACCGCCCAAACTCCAGCCGATCACCGACACCTTCTGCTCGTATCGATCTGCTACCTCGGCCAATGCGGCAGGCAATCCGTCGACCACCGTCGCCGTCGGACCGGTGTTCAGACCCAGATTCCAACCGTGAACCCGGTATCCGAGAAAGCTCAGGTACGTCCTCAAGGCGAGAGTCGACACGTCCGAAGTCAGCAATCCGGGGAGAACGAGGACCGGATGCCCGTCCCCACGCGGCGATCGAAGCAACCAAGGAGCCGCGAGAAGCAGTGAAGCGATGTCGACCAGTCCGCGCGTCGGCTCGCTCAGACACATCGCCAAGGATGGTGGCCCCGGAACGAGTGGGTCGACTTCACGAATCCGCGTCGATCGCTGCGCCCAATCGAATTCGGTCTCCGCGAAATCGATCGCCGAGACTTCCGCAACTACGGACACCTGAACTCCTGTCGGCCGGTGCCCTCGTCGGGGCGTGTGGTGGGGCGGTTCCGCGAGCTGTGTGCTCAACCCGCGGAACCTTGTCCTCATCCACCACCGGTAGCGAACCAGGACCCGTTCTGCCCACAGATTCGTGACCAAAGGCCTCTCGACCACACGAACACTGTGTGATCCAGAACACTAGTTTTGATTACGTTGCATCTACGTTGCGTACGTGTTTCGTCCCCGAAGGAGAACAGATGGCATTCACGGAAGAAGAAATCGCATACATGCAGTCGCAGCCACTGGCGCGCGTTGCGACGCTCTCACCACACGGGCAACCAGACGTCGTTCCATTGGCCTTCGAATACGACGGGGCCCACTTCTGGATCGGCGGGGGGGCGGCCAGAGTGTCCTGAAAACCAGGAAGTTCCGCAATCTCGGGTCAGGACAACTCGAAGTAGCCCTCGTCATCGACGACATGCCGTCATTCGAGCCGTTTGTCGCGCGCGGGATCAGGATCTACGGAATCGCTGAACAGCCGATCGAAAGGGTAGGAATGGTCGGTCCCGGAATCTATTCACGCATCACGCCGACAGTCTCGTGGAGTTGGAACTTGGCGGGAGAACCGGCAGGTGACACCTGGTACGAATCTCACAAGACTGTTCACACGCAATAGGTCAGTTCGGGCAACTCTCGGGTGGCAGGTTTTCGGCGGCCCACGTTGTCAGTTCACTGAGAGCGGGGAGCAGCGCCTGCCCCGACGCCGTGAGTTCGTACTCCACAGCGATGGGCGGGCCGGCGTCGACGGTCCGCGTGACCAGGCCCGCACCAACCAGTTCGGTCAATCGGTCCGAGAGCACGGAGTCGCTGATCTTGCCGACTGCACGCTTGAGTTCCGCAAATCCCGCCGGACCACCGAGGAGCGTCGCCAGGATCACACCGTTCCAGCGTTTGCCGAGAAAGCTGAAAGCGCGAGCCAACGCCGCGTCACAGACGCGTGGTTGGTGCTCGGCTTCACTCTTCCCAGGCATTGCTTCATCCTAGGCCCGAGGCCACGGTGGCCCGTCAACTCGCCGCAAGAGGGACTCCTGGGCGACGGTTGCAGCCAAGACGCCGTCGCGTGTCCAGAAGTGGCCCGTCGAGAATCCCCGACCATCAGTGGCGGAGTTGCTTTCCTGAGCGAAGAGCATCCACTCGTCGGCCCGGAAGGGTCGGTGAAACCAGATCGCGTGATCGAGTGACGCCATCAGCACTCGCGAAGGTCCGACCATCAACGACCGGTGGGGCTGGACGTCGAGTGAGGCCGTCGATGCCAAGGACAAGTCCGAAGCGTAGGTGAGGACCCCGGCATGGAACAACGGTTCGTCAGGAAAAGCGTGATTCGGTTTGAACCACACCGACTGTGCGACCGACCCCCGCTCGCGCTCACCCTCGTCGGCAACGAATCTCATGTCCATCGCACGATGTGTCTTGTTGTCGCGGAACTCGTCGGCGCGCGCACTCGCCCAGCGCTCGTATGGATCGGGAAGGTCCTCCGGAGCAGGTACGACAGGCATCTCCCCCTGTCGATCGGTGCTGTCCTCCGGAAGTTTGAAGGACACGGACAGTGTGAAGATCGGCGTGCCCAGTTGCAGGGCAGTGACCTGACGGGACCAGTACGTACGTCCGTCACGAAGACGACCGACTTCGTAGGTGATGGGCTGCCGCGGATCGCCTGAGCTGAGGAAGTATCCGTGAAGGGAATGCACCACCGCAGTCGCAGGCACTGTCCGACCAGCGGCGGTCAAGCCCTGTGCCGCGAGATGCCCGCCGAAGATGCGCCCGGGAGAGCCAGCGTGGCAGTACCCATGGAATCTGTCGGGTCCGACGTCGTCCAGGCTCAGCAACGTGTGTAGATCGAAGGACTCGAGTTCTCGCGATTCGGTGAGCGTCACGTCCACAACGTCCCTGCGTCAACGGCTTCAGCGGCAGGGGCCGACGGCAGACCCGGATCGGAGCGGGAAAATCGCGGCGCCGGACGATGCTGAGTGACCCCGTCCAGTTCCACGAGCGAACCACGCTGGGCAACATGGGGGTTGGATGAGGCTTCCGCAAACGTCAGAACCGGTGTCGTGCATGCATCGGTGCCGTCGAAGATCGCCGCCCACTCGTCGCGTGTCTTGGACGCGAACACATCGGCAAACACTTTCTTCGTGTGCGGCCATGCAATCTTGTCGTTCTGGCTCGGCAACGTCGCGGGATCAAGTCCCAAACCGGCCAGAAGTAGTGCATAGAACTGCGGTTCGACGGCACCGACTGCCATGTATCTGCCGTCGGATGTCTCGTAAGTGTCGTAGTACGGGGCGCCGGTGTCGAGCATGTTCACACCGCGTTCGTCAGACCAGCGTCCGAGACCGCGGAAACTCCACATCATGTGTGACAGCGCCAGCGTCCCGTCGACCATGGCGGCATCGACAACCTGACCCCGCCCGGACTTCTGTCGCTCGAAGAGCGCGGCAAGTATTCCGAACAACAGAAACATCGAGCCACCACCGAAGTCTCCCACCATGTTGAGCGGCGGAACCGGACGCTCACCGGCACGACCTATCGCGTGCAGGACGCCGGTCAGCGAGATGTAGTTGATGTCGTGTCCGGCAGCCTGCGAAAGCGGCCCCTCCTGACCCCATCCTGTCATCCGGCCGTACACCAGGGCCGGATTCCGTTCCAGCGCAACAGCCGGGCCGAGACCGAGCCGCTCGGTGACCCCGGGACGGAAACCCTCGATGAGCACGTCCGCACGCTCGATCAATCCCAGAACGATGTCGACGCCGGCAGGGTCCTTGAGGTCCACCTCGCAGATACGACGCCCACGCTGGGTCTGATCCCGTGGCTGACCGGGACCGGGGATCCGACCGGCGCGCTGAACACGGACGACGTCAGCGCCGAGATCAGCGAGCAACGTCGCTGCGTGGGGACCTGGACCGATTCCGGCAAGCTCTACGACGCGAAGTCCGGCGAGCGGTCCGCGACCTGTGGTGGTACCCATGATTGTCCCTCGGTTTTCTCTCGTCTCGAAATATTTGTGTAAGTACGGGTTTCAGCCGAGCAATGACGGCAGCGCCCGGGCGAGGTTGCGTTCGTGAATCTGGGAGGCGCCCTCGTAGATTCGCAAGGCACGCACATCCCGCCACATACGCGGTACCGGGTGATTGCCGACGATGCCGACCCCGCCGAGCACCTGCACCGCCCGGTCCCCGACCACCGACGCCATCTCGGTGCAGTACAGCTTTGCCGCGGCAATCCGATGACGCGGCGGCGTTCCGCGGTCGAACTCACGGGCGCAGTCGAGGATCATCGCTCGTCCTGCCTCGAGTTCCGCATAGCTGCGTCCGAGCATCGCCTGCACGGCACCGAACTCGGCCAACGGTTGGTCGAACTGCTCACGAGAACCCGCGTATTTCATTGCCTCCGTGAGCATCCGAGTCGCCTGACCGACTGCGGTCGCGGCAACGTGCGTGCGAGCCTGGTTGATTCCGCGCATCGCGTGAACCATCCCCAAACCTGTTGCACCGCCGATCAACCGGTCGGCGCTGACCACAACGTCACGCAGGCTGATCTCGGCGACTGGGCCTTCGGCATGACCGTTCATCAATTCAGGCAACCGGGTCTCTACCCCCGGCGATTCCCGATCTACGAGGAAGGATGAAATCTCGCCGTCCGCGGTGCGGGCGAACACCACCAGAACATCAGCCCACGCTCCGTTGGTGATGAAGCGCTTCTCACCGTTGATGACGTAGCCGTCCGGGGTGTTGGTAGCGGTGGCGCGCACGGCGGAGGCGTCACTACCCGCCTGCTCCTCGGTGAGAGCAAACGCCATGACGCACTCCCCCGCCGCCATCGCCGGTAGATACTGTTCACGCTGAGCGTCGGTGCCGTATTCGAGGAGGATCTGCGAAGCCAGTCCGATACTGGTCGAGAATCGGGAACGGTACACCGCCGATGACCGGGTGAACTCGAAAGTCAGCAGCACCTGCTGTTCGACGGTCCACCCCAATCCGCCGACGCTCCTCGGAAGCGTGATGCCGAATAGTCCGACCTCGGCCATCCTTGTCACGAGGTCAGCGGGAACCTCACCAGCAGAGACCATTTCGTTCTCACGAGGAATGAGCTCATTGTCGGTGAAGTCGCGGATCACCTGCCGGTAGGCGTCGAAATCGAGGTCGCGAATCTGTGGGTCGATCACGGTTCTACTCCTGGAAGCATGTTGGGAAGATGGCTGTGTCACCGGTAGGTCTCACGCAGAGTGCGCTTGAGGATCTTCCCTACCGGCGACAGCGGGAGTGCGTCGACAAAATCGACCGACCGCGGCGCCTTGTACCGAGCTATACGCTCACCGACAAAATCTCGGAGTTCATCACCGCTCGAATTGTTTTCAGGTGTGCGCACCACCACTGCATGGACGCGTTCTCCCCATTTGTCGTCGGGTACTCCGATGACCGCGCAACTGCTCACACCGGGATGCTGGGACAGGGCGGCTTCGACTTCGGCACTGTAGACGTTCTCGCCGCCCGAGATGATCATGTCCTTGAGTCGGTCTACGAGAAACACGTAGCCATGCTCGTCCATGAAGCCGAGGTCACCGGTATGCATCCATCCACTGCGCACCGCGTGCGCCGTCTCCGCCTCGTTGTTCCAGTAACCCATCATGACGTTCGAGCCCCGCACGACGACCTCACCGATATCGCCGCGCGGAAGCTCTGTGCCGGTTGCGTCGACAATCCGCACCTCGGTGTGTGGCGCAGCACGTCCCACTGATCGAAGTCGTTCCGGGTGATCAGGATTGCGGTGGTCGTCGTCGCGGAGAAGTGTTGCTGCCGGGGCCAACTCGGTCATTCCGTAGCCCTGGCGCAGTCGAAGATCAGGTGATCGTTCGATCAAGCGCCGAACCAGTGGTTCGGGCATCGGCGATGCGCCGTAGGTGATCGAGGTGAGACTGTCGATCGGCAGACCTGTCCGATCAGCGTATTCGAGCATCGCTTGCACCATTGTAGGCACGAGCAGAGATTGTGTAACTTTCTTCTCTGCAATGGTTTCGACGAGTTTCTCGACGGTGAAGTCCCCCATCAAAACATGCACGGATCCGGTAACCGAGGCCTGGACCAAACCGGCGAAGGCTGCGAGGTGGAACAGGGGCGCCACGTGCAGGGAGCGGCCTGGCAGATTCGGCTCACCACTACCGGCAAGGACTCCGAGCACCGATGTCAGGATCTGGCCTGCGCTCAGCATGACACCTTTGGGGCGGCCTGTAGTTCCGCCGGTGTACATGAGCAACGCCAAGGCATCGGGATCTGCGTGAGTATCGGGAATCGGACCGTGCAGCGCCAAAGCAGAGTCGTAGTCGACCGTATCGCCGGGCAGATCCGCCGCACCGAATACGATCACGGTCTCCAGTACAGCGCACCGATCACGCAGTTCCAGCGCAGCGGGCAGACGCGGTCCGTCCACGAGAAGCACTGTGATTCCGGCATCTTCGATGTGAAATGCCATCTCGTCGGGACTCCAGCGGTTGTTCACCGGGGACGCGACCATCGACGCCCAGGCACAGGCGAAGGAGTATTCGACATACTCGAGACAGTTCGTGGCCAGTATTCCTACCCGGTCACCTCGGTCGAGCCCGTACGACGTGAACATACCGGCCAATCGCGCAACGCGACTCTCCAGTTGAGCGAACGTCAACTGGCGCTGCCCGTCAACGACGGCGATCGCGTCGGGTTCGCGCTGGACCGACCGATGTAAACCCTGAGTCAAGTACATTCTCGTTCACTCTCCTGATCCCGATAACAATGTGTTCCAGTTCTTTTCAGCGGCCCGTGAAGTGCGGTACTCGTTTCTCGAGGAATGCCGAGCGCGCTTCCTCCACGTCTTCGGAATACGCGCACGTGATCAGCCGGTCGGCTTCGTCCATCAAGAATTCGGACAGCGGCCGCGACATCGCCGAATCGAGGTTCAGCTTTGCACCACGCACTGCCAACGGTGCCGAAACAGAGAGCCGCTGAACAATTTCCGTAGTCCTCGCTTCCAGCGATTCTTCGGCGAAAGCCTCGTGAATCATTCCGAACGAGGCAGCGCGATCAGCTTTGATTCGTTCGGACAGCAGCATCAATTCCCGCGCCTTCGATGTGCCCGCTGCGCGGGTCAGCAACCACGCCATTCCCATGTCACCGGACATTCCAGCCCCCAGGAAGGCCGTGTTGAACATCGCATCGGCTCCGGCATAGCGAAGATCGCACGCCAGAGCGAGACTCAAGCCGGCGCCCGCACAGCCACCGCGAATCACCGCCACCGTAGGCTTGGGATGCTGCACCAAAGTTGGTATCACCCGTGAAACATCAAGCAAGCGAGTGCGATCCTCTTGCTGTGAATCACCCCGCACTACACGGCTCGACCGATCACCGGACTGATCGCGACCGACCGAAAAGTTCCCTCCAGCGCCCGTGAGCACGACGACTCTCACGGCCTCGTCACCGGCCGCCGACGTAAGCACGTTCTGCAGCTCGGTGAGCAGCGTGTACGTAATCGCGTTGCGTCGATCCGGTCGGTTCAGAGTCATCGTGGCGACACCGTCATCGACGTCGTAGAGAAGCTCTGCCATGGTTTCCCTCGATTCGTTCAGAACCCGGCCGCTTTGGCGATGATCGTCTTCATCACTTCGTTGGTTCCGCCGTAGATGCGCGACACACGGGTGTCCGCGTACAGACGCGCGATGGGGTATTCCAGCATGTAGCCGTAGCCCCCGTGAAGCTGCAAGCACTTGTCGATGACCTCGGCTGCCGTCTCGGTGCAGAACAGCTTTGCCTTGGCGGCGTCGGCAACACTGAGGTCGCCGGTCTCGTGTAATTCCAGAGCCCGGTCGACAATGCACTGAGCAGCCTCCACCTTGGCGATGCACTCGGCGATGACGAACTTGGTGTTCTGGAACTCCGCCACCGCCTGGCCGAACACCTTGCGGTCACGCACGTAGGCAGAGGCGAAGTCGATGGCTCCGACGGCCGCCGCAGTCTGGGTGACTGCGATCATCAGTCGCTCCTGCGGAAGGTTGTTGGCCAGGTAGCCGAAGGCAGCCCCCTCCTCACCGAGTAGATCCTCGGCCGGCACCCGTACGTCGGTGAAGGAAAGCTCTGCCGTGTCCGAAGTGCGCATGCCGATCTTCTCGAGCTTGCGACCGACCTCGTAGCCTTCGCTCGACGTGTCCACTGCGAGGATGCTCAACCCGGCGCGACGATTCTCTACCGTCGGCGGTGACGTACGGCAGATCACGAGAACCCGATCGGCCTGAACGCCGCCGGTGATGAATGTCTTTGCGCCGTTGAGAACATAGTGAGTGCCGTCCTCGGACCGTTTGGCCGTGGTCTTGATGCCCGCCAGGTCCGAGCCGGTGCCCGGTTCGGTCATCGCGATGGCAGTCATCATGTCGCCACTGATGAAATCGGGCAGCCAACGCTGCTTCTGCTCTTCGGTTCCGTAGGTCAGGATGTATGGCAGGACCAGGCCGGTGTGTACACCGAATGCGCCAAAGCTGACTGCCGCACGAGCCGTCTCTTCGGTCAGGGCAGCCTGGAACTTAAAGCTTGTTTCACCCGCTCCGCCGTACTGCACGGGAACCGTCATTCCGAGAACGCCGAGCTTGCCGAGCTGGCGATAGAAGTCGCGGGGCACCATGCCCTCGCGCTCCCAATCGGAGAAGTTGGGCACTACCTCGGCTTCGATGAAGCTACGGATGACCTTGCGGAAATCCTCGTGCTCTTCGTTGAATACTGTGCGCTGCATTGTTTCTCCTGGATATTGTGAAATGAAAGTGAGTAGTGCTCAGCCGAGGATTCGCACCCGATCGCGGGTGGCGTTGACGGCGCAGAGCGCGATGACGGCACCGATGACAGTCGCGATTCCGAAGATCTGGAATGCGGTGGCGTATCCCTCGGCCGGGGTTGCGGCGCTGTCGACGATGACGCCGGTGAGGTAGGGAGCGATCAGACCGCCGGTGGCCATCAGAGCCATGAAAACACCCAGTACCGAGGCCATCTGCTGCGGCGGGCAGATTTCGGAGATCGCTGCGTTGAACTGCGGAATGATGACCGTCCCGATGCCGTAACCCACTGATACCACGAGCACCGCAATGATCGGGGTCTTGATGAACGGCATGGTGACCAGGGCGAGCCCGCAGATCAGCAAGGCAATTCCGGGAACGATACCGCGAAGGATCCTCGAACTGGCACCGCGCGCCATCAACCGGTCACTGATCGACGTGCACAGAAACATGAAGAACAGGCCTGCGATGCTGGGGATGCCGAACATGGTCCCGGCCTGAACTCGCGAGTATCCAAGTCCCACTTCGAAGTACGACGGTAGCCACGTGAGCACCACCGTGATGAGAGCGTACATGGTGAACACCGCGGCAAGCGCACCGAGGAATGTCGGCGTGAAGAAGATCTTCGTCAGCGGCACCTTGGCGACAACCACCGAGTCTGTGGCCGTTGTGGTCTCCCGCTCGGACTTCCTGACCGGCCGCTGCATGTACGGCCCCTCTTTCCAGGTGAACAACCACAGGACGCACCAGACCACGCCGACCCCGGCAAGGATGACGAACGTTGCTCGCCACCCCCAACTGGCTACAGCCAAGGCCATCAGCGGCGCGATCGCAATCTTCGCGATCGAGGCACCGGAAGCCAGGAAAGCTCCTGGCAGTCCACGCTTTTCCGCAGGATGCCACGAGTAGACACCTGTGTGAACCAGCGCGCCTGCTGGTCCCTCGAAGAATCCGAGCATCATGCGCGTGAACAGAAGCATGCCGAACCCGGCAACCACTACGAGCGGGATCATCGACGCTGCCCAGCCCAGTGAGAGCAGAACCAGCAACCACCGCAACGACATCCACTTGTGCAGGATTCCGGCAAAGAAGCCACCGACGGTGAAGGCCAGGAAGAATGCACTGCCGACCAGTCCGATCTGTGCAGAGGTCAGCCCGAATTCCTTGGCCAGCGGCTGTGCAACCAGGCCGAAGACTGCCTTGTCAGCCCAGTTGACGACGACAAGGAGAACGAGAACTCCGGTGAGCCCCCATGCCCGCACTCGGGATTCCCCTACTTCTCGCGGTGGTGCGGCGGTGGGAAGAGCCGGCTTGCTCAACGTCATTCTCATCGATCCTCTCAGGCAAGTGCGACAACTGCGCCACGGAGTGAGCGCAATGCGAAACAGAAGCTGGGTGAACTGATCTCAGCACCGAAGTACTGGATGCGGGACTCGGAGACCGGTCCGGTGCGAACCTGACGTGGCCGCTTCGACCGTCAGGCACCTACTCTGTGACGCACGCCACCTTGCCGCCCAGAAAGTAAATCATCAATCGGCATGCTGACGCAATAGTCTCGCAAAATCATCCACACACCTCGGCGAACCATCGAAAATTGCAACGAAAGTCCCACGTAAAGACGCACTGTGATCCAGTAGACAAAACTCGAATCGTGGTGTTAAGTAAATTTCCATCCGATCAATTAGGAGACAATCGTGACCAGAAAAGTCCATGTTGCCGGAGTGGGAATGATCCCGTTCACCAAGCCGGGCAAGAGCGAGAACTACAACGTCATGGGAGAGACCGCCGCCCGTGCCGCCCTCGACGACGCCGGTATCGACTACTCGCTGGTCCAGCAGGCCTATGCCGGCTACGTTTACGGCGATTCCACTGCCGGACAGGCCGCCGTCTACGGTCTCGGGCTCACCGGAATCCCGGTCATCAACGTCAACAACAACTGCGCCACAGGCTCGTCGGCCCTTTTCCTCGCACGCCAAGCCGTCGCGAGCGGCGCCGTCGAATGCGCATTGGCTGTCGGCTTCGAGCAGATGAAACCCGGTGCGCTCAAGCGGGTCTGGGACGACCGCCCAGCGCCGATGTTCCGTTTCGACGATCTGATGACCGAGATCCAAGGCGTCCACGACGCACCGCGCGCAGCCCAGATGTTCGGTGGCGCAGGACTTTCGCACATGGAGAAGTACGGCACCAAGCCCGAGACCTTCGCAAAGATCTCGGTCAAGGCCCGTAAGCACGCGGCCAACAATCCCAACGCGGTCTTCCGTGATCTTCTCACCGAAGAGCAGGTGCTGGAGTCACCGCACATCTTCGGCCCGCTCACTCGTTACCAGTGCTGCCCACCCACCTGTGGCGCCGCTGCCGCTGTCGTCTGCAGCGAAGAGTTCGCCCGCAAGCACGGGCTGGCGGCTGACGTAGTGATCGAGGCACAGGCCCTGACCACCGATACACCAAGCACTTTCGAGGACCGCGACATGATGAAGGTCGTCGGCTACGACATGACGGCTGCCGCAGCTGCGCAGGTTTACGAAGCCGCAGGCATCGGACCTGAGGACGTTCAGGTCGTGGAACTGCACGACTGCTTCTCCGCCAACGAACTCATCACGTACGAAGGTCTTGGCCTCACGCCCGAAGGTACTGCCGAGAAGTTCATCCTGGACGGCGACAACACCTACGGCGGACGAGTAGTCACCAACCCGTCGGGAGGCCTGCTGTCAAAGGGCCACCCCCTCGGCGCCACCGGTCTTGCCCAGTGCGCCGAACTGGTCTGGCAACTGCGCGGTCAGGCCGGCAAGCGGCAGGTCGAAGGAGCACGAATCGGACTGCAGCACAACCTCGGACTCGGCGGTGCGTGTGTGGTCAGCATCTTCAAGAAGGTGGGCTGACATGGCGCTCGATCCGTCCGTCGTCGGAACGATCATCCCGGGCCACGAGGCACTGGTCGAGCGCGGACGCCTGCGCTTCTTCGCCCAGGCCATCGGTGAGACCAACCCGATCTACGGAGACGTCGAGGCCGCCAAGGCTGCGGGGCATCGTGACCTGGTGGTACCGCCGACATTCCTGTTTTGCCTCGACATGGAAAAACCGGACCCGTTTGCCCTGGTCCGATCGCTGAAAATCGACATGAGGTACGTCCTGCACGGCGAGCAGTCCTTCGAATATCACGCACTCGCCTATGCCGGCGACACACTTGCCTACAACGGCAAGGTCACGGACGTGTACTCGAAGAAGAACGGCGCCTTGGACTTCCTTGTCCGGACCGCCGAGGTCACCCGCGACGGCGAGTTGATCGCCCGCCTCACCAACACCCTGGTCGTTCGAAACCCTAAGGCGCAGAAATGAAAACAGGAGACGTTCTTCCCTCCCTGGAATTGCCCGAGATCAGTCGCACCACTCTCGCGCTCTACGCCGGCGCTTCGGGTGACCACAACCCGATGCACATCGATCTCGACGTCGCTCGCTCCGGCGGAATGGACGACGTGTTCGCACACGGCATGCTCTCGATGGCCTACCTCGGTCGATTGCTGACCAATTACGTTCCGCAGGAACGCATCCGCACCTACAGTGTTCGCTTTGCCTCCATCACACCGCTGCACGCCAAGCCGACGTGCACCGGGACCGTCACCAAGGTCGAGGACGGCCTGGCCCATCTCGATATTGCCGTCACTCTCTCCGACGGCACCGTCACCCTGCGCGGCGACGCCGTCGTAGCCGCTTGAAAACTCTCTCTACCGAAAGGACCCCCGACATGGGCAAGCTCGACAACAGGACAGCACTCGTCACCGGATCCGGCCGCGGTATCGGCCGCGCCATCGCCATGAAGTTCGCCGCGGAAGGCGCGAGCGTCGTAGTCAACGATCTTGATCCGGGCCCGGCCAAGGAGACGGTCGAGGAGATCATCGCGGCCGGTGGCAAGGCAGTGGCGTGCGTCGGTTCGGTCACCGAAGAAGGTTTTGCGGATCGATTCGTCAACACCGCAATCGATACCTTCGGCGGCCTCGACATCATCGTCAACAATGCCGGGTTCACCTGGGACAACGTCATCCAGAAGATGACCGACGAGCAGTGGGACACGATTCTCGATCTGCATCTGAAGGCACCGTTCCAGATCCTGCGCGCCGCTCAGCCCTACATCAAGGCCAATCCCACCGACTACCACCGCAAGGTCGTCAACATCTCGTCCAACGCCGGAGTGGTCGGCAATGCCGGTCAGTCCAACTACGCAGCCGCCAAGGCCGGCATCATCGGCTTGAGCAAAACCCTCGCGCGTGAGTGGGGTCGTTACAAGGTCAACGTGAACGCCGTTGCGTACGGTCTGATCAACACCCGCCTGACAGAGGCGTCGGCCGACGGCAACTCCACCATCGACGTCGAGGGTCGCGAGATCAAGGTCGGAGTGAACCCGCAACTCCTGGCGGCAGCCGAGCGGACCATCCCATTTGGCCGCGCCGGACGTCCGGACGAAGCGGCCGGCGCGGTGTTCGCACTGTGCCTGCCCGAAACCGACTACGTCAGCGGCCAGTGCCTGGTGTGCGACGGCGGCAGTCGCTAACCTCACGTTTCCAGAAAGGAGCGGTCCCCATGTACTTGACTCAGTCTCTGCAACGATCAATGCAGCAACGCCCTGACCAGCCCATGACCGTGTGTGGGGACCGTATCCGCACCTGCGCCGAGGTCGGCGGGAGAGTAACCCGTCTTGCGGGCGCTTTCCGTGACCTCGGTGTGCAGGTAGGCGATCGCGTCGCGATACTGTCGCTCAACTCCGATCGCTATCACGAGTACTTTTTTGCCACCTGGTGGATGGGAGGCGCTGTCAATCCGCTCAACACCAGATGGAGCGCTGCCGAGATCGCTTTTGCGCTGGACGATTCCGATACACGAGTGCTGGTCGTCGACGACACCTTTCTGCCGCTACTCGACGAGGTACGGGTGTTGTTCCCACAGCTCGCCGTAGTGATACATGCCGGCGAACTGCCGACGCCGGCCGGCGCTCTCGACTACGAGAATCTGATCGCCTCGAGCGAACCCAAACCGGACCTGCGACTCGGCGGCGACCACTTGGCCGGAATCTTCTATACCGGCGGAACCAGCGGTCACCCCAAGGGGGTCATGCTCACCCACGCCAACCTCGTGACGTCGAGCCTCGGCGCAGTGGCCAGTAATCGAACGCCTGGTACCGACGGCCTGGCTCTGATCACCGCCCCGATGTTTCATCTTGCGTCGCTGGCAAATTGGATCGGCCGTAACACTGTCGGGGCGACGTTGGTGATTCAGCCAAGTTTCGAACCGGCCACCGCACTGCGCTTGATCGAGCAGCACAAAGTTACGTCGATGCTGTTGGTACCCACGATGATTCAAATGCTGATTCGTCATCCGGACCGGACGAACCGGGACCTGTCCAGCATCCTGGCCGTGCAGTACGGTGCTTCCCCGATCTCCGAAACCTTGCTTCGCCAAGCGCAACAGGCTTTTCCGCAGGCAGCCTTCATGCAGGGGTACGGCATGACCGAGGCCGGACCCGGACTCACCAGCCTGAGCGCAGAAGATCACGTCGACGCGACCCGCCTGAAATCTGCCGGTCGGCCGATGGGACACGTCGAGATTCAGGTGGTCGACGAGAACGGAAACGAGCTTCCTCGCGGTGAGGTCGGCGAAATCATCGCCCGCGGCGGCAACATCATGTGCGGCTACTGGAATCGGCCGGAAGAAAACACGATCGGCATTGCGCGACGGTTGGCTGTACACCGGCGACGGAGGCTACATGGACGAAGCCGGGTATCTCTTCGTCGTGGATCGGCTCAAGGACATGATCATCTCGGGTGGCGAGAACGTCTATTCGACGGAGGTCGAAAACGCGCTGGCCACACATCCGGACGTGATCAGCTGCGCTGTGATCGGCGTACCCGACGATCAGTACGGCGAGCGAGTCCACGCGGTCCTGGTCGTGCGTCCCGGGGTGTCTCTGACGTGCGAAGAAGTCCGCGCACACTCGAAGACGCTGATTGCCGGCTACAAGTCTCCGCGAAGTATCACCATCGTCGAGCAAATGCCCGTGTCCCCGGCTGGCAAGATACTCAAGAGAGAACTCCGCAGGCAGTTCTCCGACTTGGCAACCAGCACCATCACCTGACCACGCCACCGACCTCGAGGGCCCCATGACGATCGATACATCGGACGGCACACCTGCGGCCTCGCCGGACCGGCCGGCCACGCCGAAAACGACCCCGAAGAAGACGCTGCGCCCACGCAACCGCAAGGCGCAGATCATCACCGTGGCTCGTGAACAGTTCGGCCGCTCGGGGTACCACAACGTCAGCATGGAAGGCATCGCGTCTGCGGTGGGCATCACCGCAGGCGCGCTGTACCGCCACTTCCCGAACAAGCAGGAACTCCTCGCGCAGGCGATGCTCGACGGCTCGTCTTCGATCCTCGCGATCCTCGACGAGGTCGATCGAACCGATTCCAAGGTGGTCTTCACGGCACTGGTTCGTTACGGACTCGACAACAACTTCCGTAGTCTTCTCTTCGATCAGGAGGCCCGTAACCTGACCCCTGAGCGCAGAACGGAGGCGCGTGCCGGAGTTCGGGAAGTCACGAGCCGGGTCGCAGTCGCCCTTCGACACGAGCGTCCCGACCTGTCGGTTCCCGATTCCGTCGTTCTGGGGTGGGCACTCACCAGTATCGCGTTCAGCCCCGCTCGACACCGCACGACGCTTCCTCGAAAGCGCTTCGAGGCTCTGTTAGCCAGGTTGTTCGATGTCGTTCGTACCGCTCCGGTCCTTCCCGAGGAGCCGGCGGCACAGCCGCAGCCGACTTCGAACTTCAGCCACACTTCGCGTCGCGAAAGTTTGATGGGCGCCGCAATCACGCTGTTCGATCAACGCGGCTACCGATCCGTGACAATGGACGACATCGGCAGCGCCGCCGGTGTTCCGAGTTCGAGCATCTACACCCATTTCGGAAGTAAAGCCGAAGTGCTGCAAGCAATTCTGGCCCGCGGGAACGAAACACTCCGGCTCGGCCTGGTCCAGGCTTTGAGGAACGCAGACTCACGGGAAGACGCGATTGCCCGCGTCGTACATTCGTACACCAATTCGGTGATCTCACCTGACAGCGCGATTGCCATTCTCATCGAAGAAACAGCGAACTTGCCCGAAGAAGCGCAGGCCTCGACGCACATTGCACAACGCGAGTACATCGACGAGTGGGTACACCTGCTCGGTAACGAAACCGCGGATGCACGGGCGACGGTGTTGGCAACCATCAGCATGATCAACGACCTCACGCGCGTCCGACTCGAATCACGACAGTGCGCGATCGAGGATCTGGCGGTGAGGATTCTCGCCACCCAGACGGTCTGACTCGTCACTCCCCAGCGCTGAACCCTACGACTGGTGCTACCGTATCCAAGTACTTTCTTTTTACTAGCAACTAGCTTTACCGGGTAACGCTCGGATGAGCTACAACGGAAACGGAACCACCGATGTCACTCGACGCAGCCACCCCATTTACCGCACAGCAGCTCGACGCAGCCGGCCGTGAACTGCTCTTCACAGCAGCCCGCACGGCAAACTCCTTCTCCAACGAACCGGTCACCGACGACGAACTGACTGCGATCTGGGAGCTCGCGAAGTGGGCACCGACCGCGGCCAACACCAATCCACTGCGCGTGCTGTTCGTGCGTACGGAGGAGGGCAAAGCGCGCCTCGTCGAGCACATGTCCGACGGCAACAAGGCCAAGACCGCATCGGCGCCTGCTGTCGCGGTTCTTGCCGTTGACACCAAGTTCTACGAGCACATTCCGGCACTGTTCCCCATCCGTCCGGAGATGAAGGACTACTTCGAGTCCGACGACGCTGCCGCCACATCGAGCAGCAAGTTCAACGCCGCACTGCAGGCTGGTTACGTGATCCTCGCGATTCGGGCGCAGGGCCTGGTCGCCGGCCCGATGGCCGGCTTCGACGCCGACGGCATCGACGGCGAGTTCTTCGCGGACGGACGCTTCAAGACCACCCTGGTGGTCAACATCGGCCATCCCGGCGAGAACCCGTGGTTCGACCGTCTGCCGCGGCTGTCCAATGAGGATGCGCTCAGCTGGGCCTGAGGCCGACTCGTACGGTTCCCACAATGCGGGAGGGTTCTCCGGAGCCCTCCCGCATTGCTGTCTCGAGCGTTTGCTGTCTCCAGCACGTTTCAACTCCGCACGCAGTGGGTACCTACCCGCGTCCCGCAAAATCTCACGTCCAGAACAACATCCGACACGCTGCAATCGGAATTAGTTGCAGTATCTCAGTTTTTGGACGACAGTCGAGGGAAACCCCTCGGCCTACGGAGGCTGCGGGGAAAGCCCTTGTGCGCCGGTCGGTGTCGAGGGAAGACGTTCGAGCGAGCAGAAGTCCGAAGAAAGTGGGTTCGGAAATATGGGCGCGCTATGGGATTTTGTCGTTGCACGACGGCAACAATTGATGACCGACTCGTACCTACATGTTTCAGCAGTTATCCAGTCCGTGATCATCGCGACGATTGCCGCCGTGATCATCGGCATTCTCGTCTACCGGAGCCCGGCGGGATCCTCCATCGCTACGGCGTTGGCCAGCACGATCCTGACGGTTCCTTCATTCGCCCTCCTCGGACTGCTCATTCCGATTCTCGGTCTCGGCGTCGCCCCGACGATCACCGCACTGATCCTGTATGCCCTGCTCCCGATCATTCGGAACACGATCATCGGTCTGGATGCGGTCAACCCGGCGATCACGGACGCAGCCCGCGGTGTCGGAATGAATCGCATGCACGTTCTGAGTCGAATCGAGCTGCCGATTGCGTGGCCGTCGATCCTCACCGGCATGCGGGTCAGCACACAGATGCTCATGGGCATCCTCGCCATCGCGGCGTACGCCAAGGGTCCTGGTCTGGGAAACCTGATCTTCTCCGGACTCTCGCGCGTCGGTAGCCCGAACGCTGTTCCTCAAGCGCTGGTCGGCACCGTACTGATCGTCATTCTGGCTCTGATTCTCGACGGAATCTACGTCGTCATCGGTCGTCTCACTACTTCGAAGGGGCTGCAATGACTGAAACCATTCCGTCTGACGTATCTGCAGATCAGAAGGTATCCGGGGTAGAGATCGTTCTCGAATCCGTGACCAAGCGTTACCCGGGCCAGAAAGCTGCAGCGGTGGACAATGTTTCACTGACTGTTCCGGCCGGTGAGATCGTGGTCTTCGTCGGACCCTCGGGTTGCGGCAAGACGACG
>Ga0153921_1000585_pt1 | contig 18446 bp, 19 predicted proteins | sample TSNJ005MetaG_FD_104691 | JGI IMG/M metagenome (GOLD analysis project Ga0153921, IMG submission 104691) | Attine ant fungus gardens microbial communities from New Jersey, USA - TSNJ005 MetaG | ecosystem: Host-associated > Fungi > Mycelium > Unclassified | place: USA: New Jersey, Brendon T. Byrne... | reverse complement strand
GCTGGTATGGCGATCGCATCTGGGTGAACGGCCAGGTCAGCTACACCTGGCTGTCCTATGACGTGAATCGCAAGGTCCAGCTGGGCCCGGCCACCCGCGAGCACGGTGGTTCGCCGGACGGCAGCAACCTGACCGCGGCCCTGAACGCCGGTTACGAGTTCGGCACTGAAGGCGGCTTCCGCCACGGCCCGATCGCCTCGGTGATCTGGCAGAAGGTGAAGATCGACGGCTACACCGAAAGCGCCGCGGCTGGCACCCTGGCTACCGCACTGGGCTACGACCGCCAGAACGTCGATTCGACCGTCGGCCGCCTCGGCTGGCAGGCCCGCTTCGATGGCGGCGCCGTCAAGCCGTACGCGCAGGTGACCTACGATCACGAGTTCGAGGACACCAAGCAGGCCAGCGCCTGGCTGCAGACCCTGCCGGAACTGGGCAGCTACCGCGTGCCGGGCCTGAACTTCGACAAGAACTACGCCACCGTCGTGCTGGGTGCCCGTACCGAACTGTTCGGCCTGCAGAGCAACTTCGGCCTGAGTGCTTCGACCGGCCAGAAGCGTGCGCAGGACGCTACCCTGTTCGCCAACTTCAGCGGCACGTTCTAAGCAATGCCCGCCGGGGTCGGATCCCTTTCCGCAAGGAAAGGGCTCTGACCCCTCGCGGATACGGTGGCCACCATTGCGCTGTACCGGTCCCTCCGCATAGACTTTCATCCGCGCTGCGGGCGTAGCTCAATGGTAGAGCTGTAGCTTCCCAAGCTACTGACGTGGGTTCGATTCCCATCGCCCGCTCCATGTCTCCCAACGGTTTGCGCCGTCTCAGGCGCTCCGCTCCCTCTGCGCCGCTTCACAGTCCATCGCATGGCGGTGGCGTTGCAAGCGCTCTTCTTTCGTACATGCATCCCGGTTGTAGTGGCCGATGGATGGCTTGCCGTATTCGCCGTTCTACCCCGCCGTCAGGTTCAGTCGTGGCTGGGTTTGAAAGTGCTAAAAGATCGTTAGCTGCTGGTTTCCATCACCACGTTGACTGGAGCGTCAATGATCGCTGCACTTGCGCCACTCAGGCGGTGCCTTGATTTTTCAGGGCGCTCCGACCGCATCGAATTCTGGTCGTTTTCCCTGCTGGGCCTTCTGGTGGCAGGGCTCAGCTACAGCCTGATGAACATCGGCTACTGGCTGATCGGCACTGATCTGTTCGATTGGGAGCTGTCCCGGCAACTTGGGATACTGGGACAGGTGTTGGCGATCATCGCGGTCCTCGTCTTCCTTCCCCCGATGCTGGCATTGGCCGTGCGTAGACTGCACGACATCGACGAGTCCGGCTGGTACGTAGTCATTGCCTTCATTCCATTGGGTGTGTTCGTTCTGTTCCCCGTCATGCTGCTTCCGGGCAGCGAAGAAGAGAATCGATTCGGCTGACATCACGTCTGCCAGTGCCGGAATGAAACGCATCACGGCATCTTCTGCGCCAGTCGCTGCGCATAGCCCTCGGTAAAGAATTCCGCCAACGCCTGCTGCTGCATTGTGTCGATCGCGCGCGAGGCGTTTGACGTGGGTTCGATTCCCATCGCCCGCTCCACTTCAATCTCCCCGTTCGCAACGAATTGACCGGATTGAAGATTCAGGCCGATTGATGGATTCGCGCTCATCCGGCGGGCCCCAGCCGAACATGACTCAGCTCTTGCGCTTATCCGGCACCGAGGCCAGCACCACCGTCAGCAGCAGGGGTTGGCCATCCCCGGCCGCTTCACTGCCTTCCAGGCTGGCCTGTTCGAGTTCGCCTATCAGCGCGTTGATGCGTGCCAACTGGGCAGCGTCGGCACGGAAAGCGAGATGGCGCACGGTGCAGTTGCGCTGGCTTCCCTCGAAGCACGCCGCCGCCTGCGTGGCGGCCGCCGCGAACGCGCGCAGGCTGGCGCCCACCACGCTGCTGGCCACCTTGATCAGATTCCTGCGCCCACCCGGCGTGCGCAGTGCGTCGGCCGAAGACAGCTGCCGCGATACCACGGCATAGACCGCTTCGGGCCGGCGGCCGGTGCTGCGCCGTTCAACCACCTGCACCAGGCCCGCCGCTTCCAGCCGCTCCAGGTGGTGATAGAGCGCGGTGATCGGGCGCCCCAGGCGCTCGCTCAGCTCCCGCGCGGTGGCCTGGCCGTCGACATCCAGGCGCTGCAGGATCGCCAACCGCGGCGAAGACGCCATGGCGCCCAGCTGGTCCGGGGTCAGCTTCAGTCCGCGCGGGGCAGGGGGGCTTGCTGGGGATCTGCTCATAATTCAAACTATAGATCAAAATTGAATAAATGGCGGCCTGGACATGCGTACTGGATACCTGTGGATCCTCGTCAGCGGCCTTGCTGCCGCTATCGTCACTTCCGGTGGCGCCTCGGCCTCGCCCCCGATGGCGTCCAGACCTGCCGGCGGCAGTGGCATTCATGCCACCGCCATCGACCCCGCCATGGCACGGCGCATCGATGCCGACATGCAGCAGGTCATGCAGCGCTTCCAGGTGCCTGGCGCGGCCATCGCGGTGACCGTTGACGGCAAGCCTGTCTATTCCAACGCCTACGGCCTGCGCGATCGCGAGCGCGCGCTGCCGGCGCGTACCGATACACCATTCGAGATCGGCTCGATCACCAAGCAGTTCACCGCCGCAGCCATCGTGCAGCTGCAGGAAGCGGGCAAGCTGCAGCTGGACGACCCGCTGGCGCGCTATCTGCCGCATGCGCCGCACGCCAGCGAGGTGACCCTGCGCCAGTTGTTGACCCACACCAGCGGGTTGCACGACTACTTCGACGGGCCGGATGCGGAAGTCGACGCTCTGGTGACCCAATCCATCGACTTCGACCACCTGATCGCGCGCATCGCCGACCAGCCGCTGGATTTCCCGCCGGGCACGCGCTGGTCGTACTCCAATACCGGCTACGCACTGCTCGGCAAGGTGATCGAAACCGTATCGGGCGAGCGCTACCGTGACTACCTGGAGCGGCACCTGCTCGCGCCGCTGGGCATGACGCACACCTTTACCCTGGCCGACACCGACCGCCTGGCCGGCATGGCCGTTGGCTACCGGCATGAGCAAGGCACGCTACAGCGCGCGCCGTACTTCCACCCGGACTGGAGCGGCGCGGCCGGCTTCCTGGTCAGCACCCTGGACGACCTGGCGCGCTGGGACGCCGGCCTGGGCAGTGGCAAGGTGGTGTCCGCAGCCGGCTACGCGCAGATGAAGACCTCCTTCGCCACCGCCGATGGCAAGCCCGTGGGCTACGGCCTCGGCCTGTTCGTGGATTCGGTATATGGGCAGGCGCGGGTCGGACACACCGGTGGCACGCAGGGCTTCACCACCGCCGATATGTACTTCCCGGATCTTGGCCTGCGCATCGTGGCCTTCAGCAATCTGGGCGACAAGAAGCCCGAGGCCGGCATCACCATGACCAATCTGGTGTTCGCGGCACTGCATCCTGACATCGTCGCGGCCTGGGAACGCCCTGTTGCCGGCGAGGTTGCCGCGGTTGGCGAAAGCGCGAAGGCATCGTTCCGCCAGCTGCAGGACGGCACCGACTACAGCGCCTTCAGCGACGACCTGCGTGGCAAGCTGGTGGCCGGCATCGGTGCCGGCATGATGCGTTCCCTGGGCCCCTACGGCGCACCGACCGCCATGGTGTTCAAGGGAACACGCCAGGGCGAAAAAGGAACGATGTACAGCTATGTGGCCGAGTTCGGCCCGGGGGCGTTCATCGGTTACACGGTACGGCTGGACGAGAAAGGACGTGTTGGGGGATTCGCGATCGAATGACAGTGTGCGTGTGCACAGACGCTTGGCGTGCCCAGCAAGGCCGCTCATCTGCGGCCTTCTTCATTTCTGATTAGTTTCATATCCACGGCCATCCGCGCCCGGTTAGCGTTGCCGCATTTTCTACACGGGAAGCAGCGCATGGAAACGAAGGACGACGTCGTCGGCAGTATTCACGAGATCTACAAGAACTCCGGTGCCGGCACCTCCCGGCAGCTGGAAGCGCTGCGTGCATTGGGTCGCGCCGGTGGGCCGAAGGCCGCGCAGCTGCTGTGGCAGATCTACAAGAGCACCTCGGCCGGATCGGCCACGCAGATGACCTGCATCGCGGCGCTGGGTGAATCCGCGCGCGGGTTCTGAAGCAGAATCAGCCCGCATGGTAATGCGGGCGTGTGGTGTATCCGGCGGCGGTTACTCCCTCGCCGGAATCGTCGCCGCAGGAGCCGACCACCGGCGGTGCAGGCAGCATGGGCCAGGCATCATCCACCCGCCACACGCCCGCGCTATGCTTCGCGCCTGCCGACCGATCCCACCGCGATGAAGCTCGCCATCCTGTCCCGCAACAGCTCTCTGTATTCCACCCGCCGGCTGGTCGAGGCGGCGCGCGCGCGCGGCCATACCGTGCGCATCCTGGACCCGTTGCGCTGCTACATGCGCATCGCCGCCGATGGCTTTTCCATGCACTACAAGGGCCGGCCGATGACCGGCGTTGACATGGTCATCCCGCGCATCGGTGCCTCGATCACCCGCTACGGCACCGCGGTGCTGCGCCAGTTCGAGCTGATGGGCGCGCGCACGCCCAATCCGTCCGATGCCATCCTGCGTTCGCGCGACAAGCTGCGCGCGCACCAGCTGCTGGCGGCCAAGGGCATCGACATGCCGGTCACCGTGTTCGGCGACAACCCCGACGACACCGTCGATCTGCTGTCCATGCTCGGCCCGCCGCCGCACGTGGTGAAGCTCAATGAAGGTACCCAGGGGCGCGGCGTGATCCTGACCGAAAAGGCCAGTGCCTCGCGCGGCATCGTCGAAGCGCTGCGCGGCCTGTACGCCAACTTCCTGATGCAGGAGTTCATCGGCGAGGCCAAGGGTGCCGACCTGCGCTGCTTCGTGGTGGGCGACCAGGTGGTGGCGTCGATGCAGCGGCAGGCGCCAGAGGGCGATTTCCGCTCCAACCTGCATGCCGGCGGTACCGCCGTGGCGGCCAAGGCCAGCCGCGCCGAGCAGCAGGTGGCGGTGCGCTCGGCCAAGGCGCTGGGCCTGTCGGTCTGCGGCGTGGACCTGATCCGCTCCGCGCGCGGCCCGCTGGTGCTGGAGGTCAACTCCACGCCCGGGCTGGAAGGCATCGAAGCGGCTTGCGGGGTCGACGTGGCCACACGCATCATCGAGCACGTAGAGAAGATCAAAAAGCCCTGATTATTCATGGCGTTGCGATTCTCATGGGTAAATGATCCGGGGCTTTAACGAGGCTTTAATCGGCCCCGGCGTAGGCTTCAGCGAACCGCAGCTCTGCCTCTCAGCAGGATCGGTATCGGGATACGACTTCAGGCCCAGGCGGGTGCACCGCCTGGGCCTTTTTTATGCCTGTCGGCCCCGTGCCCAAGGTCTCTTGTGGAGGCCGCGTGACGGTCGTAGAGTTGGCCCTTCGTTCCGGGATGGATCGGGAGGTTGGCGATGTACCGCATCATGACGATCGCGTTGCTGCTGGGCCTGTCTGGCGCTGTTGCCGCCAAGCCGGAGAAAGTCGCTGTACAGATGGACCGGCAGGGCTCGGTCGCCGAGCAGATGCGCCAGGTGGAAACCGCCCTGGCCGCCCCCGACTATGCCGAACTGTCTGCCGAGGATCGCGGCCAGGTACAGCAGTCGCTGTCGCGTATCCGCCAGCACATGGGCGAGCGCCAGACCGTGCAGGAGCTGCCGCCGCAGCTGCAGGCCGAGGTCTTCAACGAGCAGGAACGCATCAACACCCTGTTGGCGCGTGGCCATGAAGACAGCCGCCAGATCTGCAAGTACGAACGCACCACCGGCAGCAACATGCCCAAGAGCCGCTGCCTGACCGTGGCCGAACGGCGCCGGATCGAAGAGAAAGGCAAGGCGCTGATCAACGACCAGCGCAGCTACAACACGCTCAGCCCACCGCCCGCCGGGCGTTGACCGCACCGCCTTTCGGCCCACCGAACGTGCCGTAGCGGCGTATCGGTGGCACCGCAGGGTCGATGTTCCACTCATGGAAGAACCTGGAGGTAACGATGCAGCGCATGACCCCCGTCGCCCTGATGCTGGGCCTGGCCCTGGCCACCACCGCTCACGCCAAGCCCGAGAAAGGGCAGGTGAAGTTCGACGCCAACGCACCGGTGGCCGAACAGATCCGCAGCGTTGAGACGGCAATCAACACCGAGGACTACAGCGAGATCGGGCTGGAAGACAAAAGCCGCGTGCAGCAGGCGCTGGGCCGCATCAAGATCAAGATGGGCGACCACGAGCGCGTGGAGCAGCTGAGCCCGCACGACCGCACCGAGATCTTCAACGACCAGGAAGTGATCAACACGATCATGACCCGCGCCCACGCCGACAGCCGCATGGTCTGCCGCCGCGAACGCACCACCGGCAGCAACATGCCGCAGAGCGTCTGCCTCACCGTGGCCCAGCGCCGCAAGGCGCAGGAAGACAGCCGCAAGGCGCTCAACGACAACCAGCGCTTCAACAACTACAAGCCCTGATTGCTGCCGGACCGATCGCATGCCGCCATCGGTCACCCTGCCGTGCGTCCCTTGTGGACGCATCGGCGGAACCGTAAAGTCGAGACCCTATTCATGGACGAACATGGAGCTCGTCATGTACCGCAACACTACGCTCGCCCTGATGCTGTCGCTGGGCCTGGTGGCCACCGTGCAGGCCAAGGCGCAGAAGGACACCGTGCAGATGGATGCCTTCACCCCGGTGTCCGAACAGATCCGCCGCGTTGAAACGGCCATGGGCAGCGAGGACTACAGCGAGATCGGGCTGGAGGACAAGAGTCGCGTGCAGCAGGCACTGAACCGGATCCGGATCAAGATGAATGGCCGCGAGAAGGTGGATGAGCTGGCGCCGCAGGAGCGCAACGACCTGTTCAACGAGCAGGAGATCGTCAACACCATCATGACCCGCGCCCAGGCCGACAGCCGCATGATCTGCCGCCGAGAGCGCCTTACCGGCAGCAACATGCCGACCAGCGTCTGCCTGACCGTGGCCCAGCGTCGCAAGGCCCAGGAAGACAGCCGCCGGGCGCTGACCGACCAGCAGCGCATCAGCCGCTGACCGCTCGCCCCCGGGCTTTTGCCGGTGTCGTCCCTTCGGTACGAAATGTTAAGAATGGAACCTGTATCGTTCAGCAGGTAGACGTCGCGTCCACCCGCACAGGGGCATCCTGAGCGGGTGGGCCTGGCCCCCCGACGACCCTTCAAGAACCAGAGGTCCCAGTGCGCATTCTCGTAATCGAAGACAACAGCGACATCGCCGCCAACCTTGGCGACTACCTTGAGGATCGTGGCCACACCGTGGACTTCGCCGCCGACGGCGTGACCGGCCTGCACCTGGCCGTGGTCCACGAGTTCGACGCCATCGTTCTGGACCTGAACCTGCCGGGCATGGATGGCATCGAAGTGTGCCGCAAGCTGCGCAACGAAGCGCGCAAGCAGACCCCGGTGCTGATGCTGACCGCCCGCGACTCGCTGGACAACAAGCTGGCCGGTTTCGATTCCGGTGCCGATGACTACCTGATCAAGCCGTTCGCGCTGCAGGAAGTGGAAGTGCGCCGCCAGGGCAAGCTGCTGCAGCTCAACCCGACCGCGCTGAAGATCCTGCAGGCCCTGATGGAGGCCGCGCCGGCCGTGGTCACCCGCCAGGAGCTGGAAACCCGCGTCTGGGGCGAGGAGCTGCCCGATTCGGATTCGCTGCGCGTCCACATCCACGGCCTGCGTGCGGTGGTCGACAAGCCGTTTGAAGTGCCGCTGATCCAGACCCGCCATGGCATCGGATACCGCATCGCCACCCCGGAAGCCTGATTCCGTGGCAACCAAGGGGGAGCGCCGGCGTTCGCCGTATCGGCGGCGCCTGCGCAGCCGCATCATCGTCTCGTTCGTGTTGTTGGGCTTCTGCCTGACGACACTGTTCGCGTTCGCCACCAACTGGGCCCGCATGCGCGTGGAAAACCAGCTGGTGGAAGACGTGATGAACCGCAACATCAACGAGTATGTGCGGCGGTTCTACGAGAGCCCGGATCGCAACCCCGACCTGCCCGTGCAGCAGATGCGCGCGCGCCTGATCAAGCCCGACAAGTTTGACGCGCTGCGCGAGGAAGAGCCGGACTGGTACGAGTTCAAGGATGGCCTGTACAACATGGGCGGCGTGGACGAGCGCGGCCAGCGCTATTCCTACAAGCTGGCCGTGCGCAAGACGCCCGACGCCTGGGCATTCCTGGCCTACGACATGACCGACAGCGTGCGCGGTGGGCAGCAGCTCAACCGCGCACTGGTGCTGTCGGTGCTGGTGTTCAGCCTGTTGTCGCTGGTGCTGGGCTGGTGGTCGGCATCAAAGGTGATGAAGCCGGTCTCGGACCTGGCTGCGCGGCTGCGTGCCTATCGCGGCGGCACCAGTGATCCTGAGCCGCTGGCACCGCGCTTCCCCGATGACGAAGTGGGGCAGCTGGCGCAGGCGCTGGATGATTATTCGTCGCGGCTGACCGAAGTGGTGCAGCGCGACCGTGAGTTCAATGCTGACGTCAGCCACGAGCTGCGCACGCCGCTGGCAGTGATCCGTGGCGCCACCGAACTGCTGCTGACCCGGCCCGGCCTGGACGAAAAGGTGCTGCAGCGCCTGCAGCGCATCCAGCGTGCCGAACAGCAGTGCAGCGACCTGATCGGCGCGCTCCTGCTGCTGTCGCGCAACGAGCGCGGGCAGGGCATCAGCAACGTCGCACGCGTGGCCGAACAGCTGCTGGACGCCCACCGCGCACAGCTGGGTGGCAAGCCCCTGGAACTGGCGCTGGAAGGTGAGCGCGACCTGGTCATTGATGCGCCGGAAGCCGCGTTGTCGGTGGCGCTGGGCAACCTGATCGGCAACGCGGTGAAGTATTCGCAGGATGGCGAAGTGCGCGTGCACGTGGGCGCCAACGCGGTGTCGGTCACTGACAGTGGCCCGGGCCTGAGCGAAGAAGACGCCGCCAAGCTGTTCCAGCGTGGCTATCGCGGCACGCACGCTGGCCACTCGCAGGGCGGCGGCATCGGCCTGTCGATCGTCAGCCGCCTATGCGATCTGTACGGCTGGCAGGTCAGCGTGCGCCCCGGCGGCGAGCGTGGCGTGATCGCCACCCTGACGTTCTCGCCGAAGCCGTTGTAAGAGCCACTGCTTTGGTGGGTGCCGACCTTGGTCGGCACGAATCCTGCCGACCTCGCATCGCGCCCTGTGTCGCTTGTGCCACCGAATTAATTTCGCAGGAATGATCGGCCAGAAGCCCAACACGACATCGCCGTGATCGCCACCACGTCGCGTGCGTGTCCGCATGCACGCATTCGTACCGTCCGCCGCGGCTTGAGAATTTCCTTACAGATCACAGCGCTGCGTGATGGCCAGATGGGGCGGCCGGGGCAGGTGCCCTGGCCGGGATTGGCGTCCTGAAAAAAACCAACAATTCAAAAGCTCCAGATGCGCCGCGGCCATCATGGAAAATGCATCACCTGCCTAGTTTCGGCGGATGGTGCGTGGGGATTCGTCAGAATCCGCTGGAGTCTTTTTCCTTAGCTTTTGAGTTGTTGGGTCTCCGGTACGCCAACCCGCACCGTCCGCCACCTTGCATCCGCAGGTGGCTCGTCGTCTGCGAGGAGATTCACCATGTCCGCACGCCCCTTGTTCCCCCAACTGCACGCCCTGATCGGCGAAGCCGCTGACCTGCTGCCGGCCGACGTCGCCGAGCGTGTCGAAACCCTGCTCGATGATCCCAAAGATCTGCTGCCTGCGCTGCTTGCCCGCATGGACGGTCGCGATGCAGCCGACGGCCGGCGACTGGAAGCGCAGGGCCTCAGCCCGGCCCAGGCGGCCACCATGGCCGGCCTCAGCCGCACCCTGGCCGGTTTGAATGCACTCATGCAGGTGCTGCACGCCGCCGAAGCCGCCCGCGAGCAGGGCGGTGCCCACCAGCAGCTCAGCTCGGATGTCGTCGACGGCCTGCTGCTCGGCGCCCGAGAACTGGCCCGCTATACCCGCCTGCAGCTGGAGTAGGCCGACGCCACGCGTGGATACGCGATCCGGTAGTGCCGGCCGCTGGCCGGCAACCAGGCCTCAACTCGCAGCCAACCCCAGATAGCGCTCATGCAGCGCTTCCACCTGCGCCTGCAGGTCCTCGGGGCGGCCATCGCTTGTGGCGCAGGTACATGCACTCGGCTGCTCTTGTGCGAGCGCCTACTATATAAATCCGTATCCGCCACTTCTCTCAAGGCCCGAGGTCGAGTCTTCCGATATCATTGAGGTAGTGCGCGACACGTTAATCAATTGGAAGGGGCGCAGGTAAGTGGTGGTCCTAAGGATATTCGGATTTCTCGTGGGGCTATTGATGGTCGTCTATGGCGTTGCAGTCATGGATGATGCATTGATTGGGACAGGTCCTTGTCGAGCGAACTGCGGTCTGTATAGCGCCTTGATTCGTTTGTTCGGGCAGTCGGTTTATAACAAATTTATGGGCCTTTCCTGGGTTGTTGCGGGGGTGATGTTCATTTTTGTTTCCGTTGTGGTTTGGCACGGAAAAGGATCCGCGGAAAGGCGTAGGCGGAAAAAGGGACGCCGACGTCGATAGGGATCGGTGGATGAAATATCTCAGGAGATCCAAGTCATGCGTGAAAGCGCTTCCGCGCATTGCAAGCGGCTCGTTCCCCAGTGAATCTTCGATTGCATCATTCTGGTGTTCGTATAATTCGCTGCTCTATTCGTGGAAGTTGCTAATCATCGGTGGAAGTGATGCATCCTGAGATTGAAGTGAAATTGACGGCGTCGGTAGCGGGCTGTGTGAGCCGTGACTTGATGGCGCAGCTGTCGCGCGAAGTGAATGAGCTGGATGCTGCGGATGTTCTGATCAGGAAAGTCATTGATTGTCGCGGAGCGACGAGCCTGGCCGAGTCGACCCATCAGGCTCTTGAGGTCGATGTACGAGTTCGGATTGACGAGGGGGCGAGGGCGTGTCTAAACCTCTCTTCCGTAACCCTTGAAAAGATCGCATCTATATCCGCTTCATTGAATTTCGATCCCGAGTTGATTGGAGACGGCGGCGCAGATGGATTGGAATTGGAGGGGGAGAGTGCTCCAGCGACGCGCCCTGAGCTGGTTGTCGTTCTCATTGGTGACTCTCCTGTAAGTGGTGAAGAAGTCATCCTTTCCAGAATCGAGCACCAGCTATACAGAACCGGCGACATCCAGAGGGGAGTTCATGAAGCGTTGCAGCACGGCCTTGAGAGGGTGGAGGGTGAGGCGAAGGTGTGGGCGCTGGAGGTGGGAGTACGCCTATCGAGTCAGCGCGGGGTGTGGCCGGGTTTCAACCTTTCTTGTGACGTGATCAGACTGATGGCTTCTGGTGGCGTCTCATTGGATTTCGATCCGTATGTCTAGCTCGGTCCTGTTGGTGGCCGGCAGTTGGAAATCCGAATCGATCACCCGTATGGCGCTATCCGAAGGTATGCTTGAGCTCGAAGCCAGCTCTGATCTCGTCGACATTCATGGACTTCCCTGAGTGCTTCCTATGAACTACCCGGATGGGGAAAAGGTGCTGCTTGGCGACACCGTTGATCTTGGTGGCGGAACGCGCGGGATCGTGGTTGCCGTGATCGATGATGAGTCTTATGCAGTCGGCTTTTTCGCGGAAGAGTGGCGGTACCTCGAACGAGGTGCGTTGTTGCGAGCGCCTGGATTCGGTCTACTGCATTGTCCAGATACAGAGCACGACTTCACTTTGATCGAGCGCGGTCGACCAGGAAGCCCTGAGTCGTAGAGCTGGGGAGCTTGATTCAATTGTTTGGCTTGATAAGCGGCGTCCTTTGCACGCGGGCGGTACATGATCAAGTTGATCCCCGTGCAAATGGTTGGTGCATGGTCGTTTGCAGGCGGGTGTCGATCATGTCTGGTGTCATGCGAGGAACTTATCGAGGGTGTTGGACTGCCTTATTGGTGATGATTCATGGATAGAAGTGCGTATCTGGAAATAATGGAATTCCCGGCCAAGTGGTGGGAGTACAACTTGTTGCCAGCGGAGTTGATCGATCCGCTCATGGCTTCATATCAGCCTGGGATGGAGAGCGCCTCCGAACACGATAGGAACAGTGTCTTCCATTGGTGGTTGAGACAGTCACCAAGTAAGGATCTGCTGATGAAGTTGGTTGAGCTTTCTTTTTTGGACCCTGATCAGGCAATGGCGGGTGATGTCAGAACGTACATCGCCCAAAGCGTCTTCTTTGATCGAGACGTTGCTCTGTTTATTCGTGGCGGCCGGTGATTTCCTGATTGATTAGGGATGTGGATCGGAGCTGCAATGACCCACTGGATCAGCTGAAATTTGTAGGTACATCCGAGCCGCAGCTAATAGTGTTGAGCGCATTTCCCCGTGGGTTATTGGAGGCTGAGTTGGTGGTTCGAAATCCATTGGAGGAAACGGGACTTCATGACTCGTCTCTCGATTCAGTGCAGGTGTCGATCCTGGATAGATCCTGCCGGGTACGGGCTGTTGGCGTATGTGGCGACCTCCCGGAAGGGGCCTTGGCTGACTTTGGTTGCCGTAACCTTGAATCGTTCTTCCTGCTGTTTGACAGTCAAGAGCTGTCGGACAACGCTTGGCCCGGGAACATTCAGGATGGCCATTTTGATGGGGAAGACTGCGCTGGCGTGTTTCGGCTTTATCTGGCCGGAGGCATGCTGGAGGCGGGTGGCAGTCCACTCAGGTCTGAGCTCCCTTCGCTGTCTGGACATTCTCCACGACCCAGTGTGTCCGCGGCCTCTGGAACACGACTCGATGAAGTTGCTGCCGGGCGGCTGAGTTTTGCTGTCTTGACGGGATTGAGCCATTCCGTAGGAAGCAAGCAGTTCTCAGCTCAGCTGTTGGTGCTGAGGGATACAGATGTCATCTGCTTGCCAGGCGTACCTGAGCGCATTCCCGTGTCTGTCTGCTTCGAGGGCGTCAAGTCGTGCGCGGTCAGGTTTGATGAAACCGCAATGGAGTGGAGCGAACGTCTTGGAAACGTTGCGAGCTGCATCGTCGACGAAAAGCGAGGGGTCTGCTGGTTATACCTGCGGAATGGGATAGTCGTGATCGAGGCCCACGCCGCAGTGATGTTGTTCGATTAGATTGAGTTGAAGCAGAGGCAAGGCAGTTCGGCTGCGTTATCAAGCCGAGCATAGGCTCGGCTCTACAGTGGATTCACGCCATGGGGCTATGTGCTTCGGTAGTGCCGGCGGCTGGCCGGCAGCCAGGCCTCAACCCCCAGCCAACCCCAGATACCGCTCATGCAGCGCTTCCACCTGCGCCTGCAGGTCCTCGGGGTGGCCATCGTTGACCACCACATCATCGGCCAGTGCCAACCGCTGTGTGCGGCTGGCCTGGGCGGCGATCATCTTGTCGGCCAGCGCGGCGTCGATGCCGTCGCGCTGCATCAGCCGGGCGTGCTGCACGGCTTCGGGTGCATCCACCAGCAGTACCCGGTTCAACCACGGGTAGGCCTGCCGCCCACCGACCTCGGTCAGCAGTGGAATGGCGGCAATCGCATAGGGGCTGGCGGCCTGCTCGCACTGCTGTTGCATCAGCAGGCGGATGGCCGGGTGGGTGATCGCTTCCAGTGCCGCCCGTTCGGTCGGGTCGGCGAATACGTGGGCACGCAGGCGCGCCCGGTCCAGGCTGCCGTCCACCTGCAGCATGTCGGCGCCGAAGCGCTCGGCGATACGACCCAGGGCGGGGCTGCCGGTAGCGACCACTGCGCGGGCGGCCAGATCGGCGTCGGCCACCACGATGCCCAGCGCCTCGAAGCGCCGGGTCACCTCGCTCTTGCCGGCGGCAATGCCGCCGGTCAGGCCAACCACATACCGGCTCATGGGGGCTCCCCTCAGCGCAGTCCGCTCAACACCAGGTACTGCTCCACCACAGGCGCACCCCACATGAAGTACAGCCAGCCTGCGATGGCCAGGTAGGGGCCGAACGGGATGGGCGTGGCGCGGTCACGGCCCCGGGAGTACAGCCAGATCGAGCCGATGATGGCACCCAGCACCGACGACAGCAGGATGATAGGCAGGATGCCCTTCAGCCCGCACCAGGCGCCGAGGGCGGCCAGCAGCTTGAAATCGCCGTGGCCCATGCCTTCCTTGCCGGTCAGCTGCTTGAACAGCCACCAGACCATCCACAGCGACAGATAGCCCACCGCTGCGCCGACCAAGGCAGGCTTGGCCGGCATGTACAGGTTGTCGATGTTGCCTATCAGGCCCAGCCACATCAGTGGCAGGGTCAACTGGTCGGGCAGCAGCTGGGTGCGCAGGTCGATGCCGGACAAGGCGATCAGGAAGCAGGTCAGCACGATGGCGCCGAAGCCCTGCCAGCCGAAGCCGAACTGCCAGACGCAGGCCAGCACCAGCACCGAGGTCAGGGCCTCGACCAGCGGGTACTGCAGCGAGATCGGCGCCTTGCAGTGGCGGCACTTGCCGCCCTGGATGATCCAGCTGAACAGCGGGATGTTCTCGTACCAGCTCAGCTTGTGCTTGCAGTGCGGGCAGTGCGAGGGCTCGACCACGATCCCCGGTGGCGGGGGCTCGTAGAAGTCCGGTTCTTCCAGGACCTCGCGCGCATCGCGCTTCCACTGCCACTCCAGCCGCTTGGGCAGGCGCAGGATGACGACGTTGAGGAAACTGCCCAGCAGCAGCCCCAGGGCGGCCGCGGCGGGGTAGCCGAGGCCGGGATGCTGGTCGAGAAATGCCATGTAGTGATTATCCGACGACGGAAGCGAGCTTGAAGATCGGCAGGTACATGCCGATGACCATGCCGCCGACGATGGTACCAATGATCACCATGATGATCGGCTCCAGCAGGCTGCTGAGGGCGTCAACGGCATTGTTGACCTCCTGCTCATAGTACTCGGCCACCTTGAACAGCATGGCGTCCAGGGCACCCGCCTCTTCACCGATGCCAGTCATCTGGATGACCATGTGCGGGAACAGGGCGGTCTGCTTCATGGCCATGTTGACCGGGTAACCGACCGACACGTCGTCGCGCATGCGCAATACGGCATGCTCGTAAACCGTATTGCCGGTGGCGCCGGCCACGATGCCCAGGGCCTCCACCAGCGGCACGCCGGCCTTGAAGGTCACGGCGGTCGTACGGGCAAAGCGGGCGATCGAGCTGTTGTGCATGATCTGCCCGATGACTGGCAGCTTCAGGACCAACCGGTCCATGCCGTGCTGCATCTTGGGCGACCGTTTATAGGCCGCGATGAAGCCGACGATCGAACCAATGATGACCAGCAGGATCAGCCACCACCACGAGACCATGAACCGAGACATGTTCACGATCATCTGGGTGAAGGCGGGCAGGTCCGCGCCGAAGCCCTTGAATACGTCCTCGAACTGCGGGACTACCCAGACCAGCAGGATGCCACTGACCAGCAGGGCAACCGCCAGCACCATGGCGGGATAGAACATCGCCTTCTTGATCTTGCCCTTCAGGGCTTCGATGTTCTCTTTATAGGTGGCAACGGTATCAAGTACCGTTTCAAGCACGCCGGCGCCTTCACCAGCCCGTACCAGGTTGCGGTAGAGCTCGTCAAACTGGACAGGGTGCTTGCTGACGGCCTCGTACAACGACGAGCCGCCTTCAATGTCGGTGCGGACCGACTCCACCATCTTTTTCATGCGCGGGTTCTTGTGCCCGCTGGCGATGATGTCGAGTGCACCAACGATCGGCACGCCGGACTTCATCATTGTGGCCATCTGTCGGCTGAAGAACGCGATGTCCTTCGGTGAGATCTTGCTGCCGGCCGCACCGAACAACGGCTTGGGCTTTGGCTTGACGGCGCCGGGGGTAATTCCCTGGCGGCGCAACTCAGCCCGCAGCAGGTTCGCGTTCTTCGCGGCCTGCTCTCCCTTCATCTTCACGCCCCGCTTGTCGGTCCCCTCCCAGACAAACGGCTGCAGCTCCGTGGTGCTGCGCGCCACGGGCTCCTTCTTGATCGCACTGCGACTGACAGACATATCGGCTCCCCAAGACCCGCCATCCCCAGGCGGGCGTCTAGCCGTCGATGGTAGCGGGTTCATGCCCGTCTGGGCAGTTGCCAGGGGGTCCATGATGCGAATTCGTGCCGGGTGCCGACCAAAGGTGACGCACTGCGTCACATTGCCGCGTCCATCGCAGATTCGCATCCGGGGGGTTCCCATCCGTGAAATAGCTGCCATCATGGGCGCGGGGAAATCCAGGGGGAGGCGTGCCGGGGTTGGCACGCAACCTGCGTTGATCCACCCGCAGGGTACAGGACCCGCTCAGCTGGCCGCCGGCCAGACCGATCCTGTGCTCTGAAATCAACCACCACTTATCTTGGGGATGTACCAAAATGAAGAACCAGAAGGGCTTCACCCTTATCGAACTGATGATCGTCGTTGCGATCATCGCCATCCTGGCCGCCATCGCCCTGCCGATGTACCAAGACTATGTGGCCAAGTCGCAGGTCACTGCTGGCCTGGCTGAAATCACCCCGGGCAAGACCCAGTTCGAAGTCGCCATCAACGAAGGCAAGGCTGTTGCTAACGCAGCTGCTATCGGCCTGAAGATTTCGGATCGTTGCACCGCTATCACTGTCACCGACGGTGCAGATGGCAGCATCGCCTGCAAGCTGGCAGGCAGCCCGAAGATCAAGGACGCAACCATCACCCTGAAGCGTGCTGATACCGACGGCACCTGGACTTGCACCACCTCGATCACGGAAGCCAAGTACATTCCGAGCGGCTGCAAGAGCGCCTAATTAGGTAGCTCACAGCTGTACAGAGGCCCCGCTAAGTCGGGGCCTCTTTTTTGGTGGCGTTGACGGCGCCACGGGGCTCATCGCACTCAGGGGGAGTGAGGAATGCGTAGAATTCGAGGTTTCACATTGATTGAATTGATGATCGTAGTTGCGATCATCGCGATCTTGGCGGCGATCGCTTTGCCGATGTATCAGGACTACGTGGCGAAGTCCCAATTGACGTCCGCTCTTGCCGAAATCAGGCCAGGCAAGACCACGATTGAGACGGTCGTCCAAGATAGCCGTGACGCCAGTTTGATTACTGCCGACTACATTGGCTTGAGGGTTTCTGAGCGCTGCACCGCTCTTGATGCGGCAGTTGCATCCTCGGGCGTGGGCAACGTGACGTGTACCGTCGGAGGAGCTCCGCCTATCAATGGCAAAGACCTCATCCTCCGCCGCGCAGCTGACGGCACCTGGACCTGCGACGGCAGCGCCTTCGAAGCGCGCTATCGCCCAACCGGCTGTTGATCACACTTCGGTCTGCCAATGGGATGTTGGCGGGCCGTTGACGGGGCTATCATCCCCGGGGGAGTCAGGATCGTGCCTGCCGGGCTGGGAGTGCCGGGCGAGGCAGTCATGCTGAAGGATTGGCGTCGTCGTCGGCCATCGGGTCGCGGCAGGTTCTGCTGCCCTGTGCGGTGCCCCTGGAAGGCGCGCCGCACTGCCTGACCCATGATGAGCCAAGGATCCATATGAATGCCGTAACCACCGCCAATCTCGTCGGCATCACCGGCCTGGCCCGTCGCCTGGTCCAGGATGGTGCGCTGGACGAGGCTTCCGCCCGCGATGCCATGGCCAAGGCCGCTGCCGCCCGGCAGCCGCTGCCGACCTGGTTCGCGCAGAACAAGGTGGTTGGGGCGGCCCAGTTGGCGGCCGCCAACGCGGTCGAGTTCGGCATGCCGCTGTTCGACGTGTCCACGTTCGACGCCAGCCAGAACGCGATGAGCCTGGTCAGCGAGGAGCTGCTGCGCAAGCACAACGTGCTGCCGCTGTTCAAACGCGGCGGCAAACTGTTCGTGGGCACCAGCAACCCGACCCATTCGCTGGACGAGATCAAGTTCCACACCAATCTGGTGGTGGAGCCGATCCTGGTGGACGAGGACCAGATCCGCCGCACATTCGAGCAGTGGCATGCCAGCCATGACACGCTGGGCGACGCGCTGGGCGGTGACGACGATGGCATGGGCAACCTGGACGTTGCGGCCGGAGACGAGGATCTCGGCGCCGGTGGCGACTCCGGTATCGATGCCAAGGGCGATGACACCCCGGTGGTGAAGTTCGTCAACAAGGTGCTGGTGGACGCGATCCGCAAGGGCGCCTCGGACATCCACTTCGAGCCCTACGAAGATGATTACCGCGTGCGTCTGCGCATCGACGGTCTGCTGAAGATGGTGGCGCGCGCGCCGGTGAAGTTGAACCAGCGCATCGCCGCGCGCCTGAAGGTGATGGCGCAGCTGGATATCGCCGAAAAGCGCGTGCCGCAGGATGGACGCATCAAGCTCAACCTATCCAAGACCAAGCAGATCGACTTCCGCGTGAGCACGCTGCCGACCCTGTTCGGCGAGAAGGTGGTGCTGCGTATCCTGGACGGCAGCGCGGCCAAGCTGGGCATCG